>Ga0307488_10005412_pt1 | contig 10541 bp, 10 predicted proteins | sample SB02metaG_FD_202248 | JGI IMG/M metagenome (GOLD analysis project Ga0307488, IMG submission 202248) | Sea-ice brine microbial communities from Beaufort Sea near Barrow, Alaska, United States - SB 0.2 | ecosystem: Environmental > Aquatic > Marine > Coastal | place: USA: Alaska | collected...
TCAGTGAGATCCCTCGTCGCGTTGCTCTGTCGGGATGACATAAAATAAGCTGGGGTGACTGGCACTGTCCCCTAGAACCACAACACTGTCACCTAGAACCACAGCGCGGTCATCTCGAACTACGCCGCTGTCATCTCGAACGCATGTGAGAGATCTCAGAAACTAGCAATGAGACCCCTCCTCACTCACACTCCGTCGGAATGACAGTTCTTGCCCATAAAGATAAAAAAGCCCCAATGCCGCAAGAAAATCATTAGCAGTACTACCATAATGCAGATAGACCCTGGTCATACCCTTGCGATCAATCAGGGCCCGTTTATGGATGCCATTGTTTTCAGAAAAAGAGAGCATCTGTCTGAGCGCCAGCGAGTTATGCGAACGCTGAAAAAAATGGCATCCATGGGACCGATCGCAAGGGTATGGCCAGGGTCTATGACCACCCAACCCCCTACACGACAAACTCGAGGTCCCTCGCCACTTCGCATTGTCGGCATAACAGGCTTGAAGCTACTGGCAGGCTGACCGAGTTGACACTAATGAACTAATGACAGCTTTCAGAGTTTCTGTCGCAATCATCAGCATTACCACCGGACTAAATCGCGCAGCTAATCCCCGTACCACGCAACCCACAGTAACCACCGGGATTCTTAGCCAGATACTGCTGGTGATACTCTTCAGCGTAAAAGAACGTCGGCGCCATACGAATTTCAGTGGTAATCTCACCAAAGCCCAACTCAGACAACTGCCCCTGAACCGCCTCCGCAGAAGCCTGGGCCTGCTGAAGCTGGGCCTCAGAATCACAATAGACAACAGAGCGATATTGACTGCCCTGATCGTTGCCCTGACGCATGCCCTGAGTAGGATCATGGGATTCCCAAAACACAGTCAGCAGCTGTTCAAAGCTAATTTGTGCAGGATCAAACACCACCAGCACCACTTCTGAATGCCCTGTCATTCCAGAGCAAGCCTCTTCATAAGTCGGGTTGGGAGTCGCTCCTCCGGCATAGCCCACAGCTGTGGTGACCACGCCCTCTTGCTGCCAAAAGCGTCGCTCAGCTCCCCAGAAACACCCCATACCCACAACGACTGAGCAGAGTCCCTCTGCAAACGGCGGTTGCAGTGGCTGGCCATTGATAAAGTTGCGGTTACTGATTTGCATGGCAATGTCGCGACCGGGCAATGCCTGATCCGCGGTGGGAAGGTTTAGCTTGAACATGGTTTGAATCCCGGCGATTTATCGCCAATTAAATAGGTGTTACGTGAGTGCCTGTATAAAAGACCTATATTAAATCTAGACCCAACTGCAGATCATTTTTAATATCGATAATATCTTCCAGGCCCACAGCAATACGAATCAGGTTTTCACCAATCCCAGCCTGCTGACGTTCCTCATCTGAGAGCCGACCATGAGTGGTTGTCGCCGGATGCACTATGGTGGTTTTGGTATCACCCAAGTTTGCGGTCAAGGAAAGCATACGCGTGTTATCAATGACCTTCCAAGCCTGCTCGCGACCACCAGCAACAGAAAAAGACAGCACGCCGCCAAAATCAGATTGCTGCTTCTTGGCCAAGCTGTGACCAGGATGATCTGCTAGGCCAGCGTAAAACACCTTAGTGACCTTGGGATGATCATTTAACCAAGTCGCCAGCTCTGCGGCATTGGCCGAGTGCGCCTGCATACGGATACGCAGGGTTTCCAAACCTTTAAGAAATACCCAGGCATTAAAAGGACTCATGGTTGGACCAGCTGCGCGCAAAAAGCCGACGACTTTTTCCATCAGTTCGCTATTGCCAACCACAGCACCGCCAAGACAGCGGCCCTGACCGTCGAGATATTTAGTCGCCGAATGGACAACTATATCCGCACCCCATTGGAGAGGTTTTTGCAGCACCGGTGTACAGAAGCAATTATCCACAACAAAGAGCGCACCAGCCTTTTTCGACAGGGCTGACAGTGCCTCAAGATCGGCTATTTCCGACATGGGATTAGACGGGCTCTCGCAAAATAGCATTTTGGTATTGGGCTGGATCGCCTGCTGCCAGGCATCGAGATCGGTCAATGACACATAGCTGACCTGAACGCCAAATTTAACAATGTAGTTATTGAGCATGACCCTGGTGCTGCCAAAGACATCTTTGGAGCAAAGAATATGATCCCCGGACTGGAGCAGTGCCATGACGATACTGAGAGTCGCTGCCATGCCAGATGAGGTGGCCACAGCCTGCTCGCCGCCCTCCATTGCCGCGAGGCGCTCTTCAAAGGCTCGTACCGTGGGGTTGGTGTATCTGGAGTAAACATTGCCCTGCAGCTCATTGCTAAAGTGCTTGGCTGCCAGCTCGGCATTATCAAACACATAGCTGGAGGTGAGGAACATCGCCTCTGAGTGCTCAGCCTCGTGGCTGCGCTGATAGCCGCTGCGAATAGCCAGGGTTGCCTGCTGATAGGCCTCCACTGATGTCGCGGCTGGCTGATTGTTGTCTTTGATGTCTGAGTCCGACATAGTCAATTAACTCTCCAAAATAGCAGTGTGGCTTAGTTAATATTTGCCGCACTGTTGTTATTGTGAATACCAATAACCTGATTCTTTTCTCCAGCACTGGGCGCGGCGCCTTCACTCTTAGCGTTGTCATTGCGCTGCTGATCAATGTGCGCCAGATAGGCTTCATTTACATCGCCCGTGACATATTTGCCGTCAAATACTGAACACTCAAAGCGTTTAATCGACGGATTTCCGTCGGAGGCAGATGCGACCAGATCTTCAAGATCTTGATAGATCATCCAGTCGGCGCCAATAATCTCGCCCACTTCCTCGTCGCTGCGACCATGTGCAATCAACTCTTTAGCCGACGGCATATCAATGCCGTAGACATTAGGATAACGCACACCTGGCGCTGCTGATGCCATATAGACTTTATTGGCTCCGGCATCGCGAGCCATCTGAATAATTTCTTTCGAGGTGGTGCCGCGGACAATTGAGTCATCCACTAACATCACATTTTTGCCTGCAAATTCAAGCTTTACGGCATTGAGCTTTTGACGCACAGACTTCTTACGCTGAGTCTGACCCGGCATGATAAAGGTGCGGCCGATATAGCGGTTCTTCATAAAGCCTTCACGCAATTTAACACCCATGGTTTCGGCCATGGCTTGAGCGGAAACGCGACTGGTATCCGGAATCGGAATAACCACATCAATATCGTGATCGGGCATTAGCCGCAGTACTTTTTCGGCGAGCTTTTCGCCCATGCGCAGACGGCATTTGTACACCGAAATATCGTCCATCATCGAGTCCGGACGGGCAAAGTAAACATGTTCAAAGATACAGGGCACTAACTCAGGGTTGGCGGCGCACTGTTGAAAGTGAATCTCGCCTTTGTTGTCGACGAACAGGGCTTCACCAGGCTGCAGATCTTTAATTTTGCCAAAGCCCATGCTGTCGAGCACAACACTCTCGGAGGCAACTGCGTATTCAATACCGGTCTCAGTCTCACGCTGACCGTAACAGAGTGGTCGGATGCCATAGATATCGCGAAAGGCAAACATGCCGTGGTTGGCAACCAACCCGACTACGGCGTAAGCACCGCGGACGCGGAGATGAACATTCTTTACCGCATCAAAAATATCTTCGCTGGAGGGTTCCAGTTTGCGACGCAGCTGCAGTTCGTGAGCAAAGACATTGAGCAATACTTCGGAATCGGAATCCGTATTCAGGTGACGCAGATCAGAGCGGAAAATATGTCTACGTAGATCATCTGCATTCGTCAGATTGCCGTTGTGGGCAATACAGATACCATAGGGGGAATTCACATAGAACGGCTGAGCTAACGCCGGACCGGAACTACCGGCGGTAGGATAGCGCACATGACCGATGCCAACGTTGCCCCGCAGTCGTGCCATATGCTCAGTGCGGAACACATCTCGTGCCAGGCCAACGCCCTTACATACGTGAATCTCACCCTCATGGTCAGTGACAATGCCAGCGGCATCCTGACCGCGATGCTGTAACACAGTCAAGGCATCGTAGAGCCGTACATTCACATCTGAAGTTCCAGAAATTCCAACAACACCGCACATTTGTTATACCCAACCTAATAGTAGATCTTTAATCGCCGCCGCTGTCTCTCTGCCCCAGACTTCAAAACTCTGGAACACAGGTATCAGCGCCGACGCCTGCCACCAGGGGTCTTGGTCAACCGGCAATGCGCTGGGCAGTATGACTACCAGCGCAAGAACGATTAACAACCCCCGAAACACACCAAAAACCAGTCCGAGCATCCTGTCGGTTCCGCTCAATCCCGTCGAGCTGACTAATTTACCCAATAAAAAATTGACCATACTGCCGAGCAGTAAGGTCCCTACAAACAGACCGCCGAAGGCAACTAACTGCCTGATCGATGGCTGATCAATCATATTCACCAACAGCGCTGCTGCCGGCTGTTTAAAATTTACTGCCACAGCAAAGGCAACCGCCCAGATAACCAGTGACATCGCCTCTTTGACAAAACCGCGCACCAGACTAATCAGAGCTGAGAGCCCTACTAGCCCGATTATTACCCAATCTACAGTGGCGACTTCCACGAACTAACCTCGCATCAGGGAACGTACTGCAACACAATCGCATCAGTTGCGAAGTTGCTATCAATTTTGGCTTTCTCGGCTATGGCTCTGCGCTTGTCCGCTTTCGGGCCCACATAGACACGATAAAAGGTGGTGCTTTCAATAATCGCTGTCTTTACAAAGGCTTTAAAACCGCTCTTGCGCAGGCGTTGCATAAGTACTTCGGCCTTATCGCGAGCTTCAAAACTGCCTGCTTGTAACACCCAGGCGCGCGGCAGGTCGTTGGCATTAAGGCCATAAAAACCCTCACTCACATCGACACTTGGCTTTGACTCGGCAATATTAAACAGGCTGTCTATAGCGCCTAGTTTGGCATCGCCCTCTGGGCTCTGGGCTCTGGCAACTTCGATGGGTTCAATTTCTGGTGCTGCAGGCAAGCGACTCTGACGATCGATTTTAAGTGGATCGGCGAAATCAAATACGATTGGCAATACGATCAAACCCAACGCGCCAAGCACCAAGGCACCTATTATGCGCTGCTGTAACCCATTACTCATTGAATACACCCATCAGACTCACGCTGCATATTAAGTACGGCTGAGACAGTATGAAAAGATCCGAACACCACAATAACGTCGTCTTTAGCGACCTCTGCAAGGGCATTTTGAAATGCCTCTTCAACCGACTCGAACAAACTACTTGAAAGGCCGGCATTGTATAACACTTCATGCAGGGTTTGAGCTTTAGTCGCCCTGTCGCTAGCGCTTATTTTGGCCACTCGCCATTCGGCGAAAATAGCACTCAGCGGCTCAACTATACCAGCCCAATCCTTGTCATTGAGCACTGAGGCAACGGCCAGATAACGGCCCTTAATCGGTGGCAGTGCTTTGGCTAGTGCCTTGGCTGCAGCGGGATTGTGGGCAACATCGAGAATCACTGGGCAGTCATTGATCAGCAGATACTGTTGGCGGCCAGTCAAGGCCAGCCCCTCCAATGCAGCAATCACTTTATCTGCGTCCAAACTAAAACCTGCGCAGCTCAGGGCCTGCAGTGCCGCAGCTTTATTGCTCGGCATTAATCCTGATGCGGGCAACCCATCAAAGAACGTAGATCCAGCATCAGCTAGCCTAAGACTAAAGCGCTCAGGCTCTAGGCTCAGATCTAGATCCAGCTTAAAATCTCTATCGATCACAAACGACTGCGCGCCAGTGGCGGCAATCATGCCATCAAAACCCTCTGGGCCATCGGCTTCCGCTATCACTAGGGGTCTCGAGGGCCGCGCTATACCGAGCTTTTCCACGGCGATTAACTCTCTGGTGTCACCCAGCCAAGCTTGGTGATCGAGGGCAATGCTGGTGACTACAGCGACATCCGCATCAATAATATTAATCGCATCTAGACGCCCGCCCAGGCCCACTTCCAATAGCATCAGATCGAGATCGGCATCTACAAAGACCACCAATGCAGCAAGGGCGCCAAATTCAAAATAGGTTAAAGAGATATCACCCCGGGCCGCTTCGATCTCATCGAAAGCACGAACAATAGTCTCATCATCAACTGGCTGTCCCTGAACAGAGATGCGCTCGTTGTAATGGAGAAAATGTGGAGAGGTAAACAATCCAACCCGAGAACCATGAGCCAAGGCAACCGCTTGCATACTGGCCAGGCAGGAGCCTTTGCCATTGGTGCCAGCGACGGTAATCGCGGTGGGAAGAGAGATTGCATTGCCCTGCTGGCGACGCTGCTGCTGAATAGCCGACCAGACCGCGGCTACGCGCTCTAGCCCTAAATCAATTTCGGCCGGGTGCCGCGCTTCTAGCAGAGTCAACCACTCCGCTAGGCTGCGATCAGGCATCGACTGGTTCAGGCAGATGCATAAATTTGGAGAGCATGCTCGCTAGACGATCGCGCATCTGGTGACGGGCAACAATCATATCGATCTGACCCTTTTCCAGAAGAAACTCACTGCGCTGAAAGCCCTTGGGCAATTTTTGACGAATAGTCTGTTCAATAATATTGGGGCCGGCAAAACCTGCTCGGGCGCCGGGTTCAGCAATATTGATATCGCCCAACATGGCCAGGCTAGCAGACACGCCGCCATAAACTGGGTCGGTCATCACCGAAATATAGGGAACGCCGGCGATTCGCATACGCTCGAGGATGGCGCTGGTTTTGGCCATTTGCATCAGCGAGATCAAGGCCTCCTGCATACGTGCTCCGCCAGTAGCTGAAAAACACACAAGCGGTTTATTTTCCGCCAGAGCCAGTTTCGCCGCGCGGGTAAACTTCTCCCCCACTGCGTAACCCATAGAGCCACCATGAAAGGCGAACTCAAAGGCCACTGCCACTACAGGTATACCCTTAACACTGCCACTCATGGCAACCAGAGCGTCTTTTTCACCGGTCTTTTTCTGTGCATCAGTGAGGCGATCTTTGTATTTTTTAACATCGCGAAACTTGAGGCGATCTATAGGTTCAACCTCTGGGGCGACCTCAGTGCGGCCATCAGTGTCGAGAAAAATATCTAAGCGTCGACGAGCGCCGATACGCATATGGTGTTCACATTTGGGACAGATATCGAGATTGCGTTCTAACTCTGGGCGATAGAGCGGTGAGGCACATTTGGGACATTTTTTCCAAAGTCCCTCTGGAACTGCATTTGAACGCTCACTTGCTGCACCCGCGGGTCCCTTAGGTCGAATTCGCTTCAGCCAGTTCATCTATATCCCTTTCGCTAAAATCAGTAAGTACTAATATTACTAGGCTTGAATCCTACTTGGAGCAAGTTATCCGCTCCTCCGCATCCTGCAGCCCTGCATCAGTCCGGAAGTTTAACACGACAGATTGGCCGAGCTAAATAGTGCATTTGGTTATTTTTGCTCAACTGGCGGCTTTTGCCCGCTGAATAAAGTCCCGCACCTTCACCGGATCTTTTATCCCTGGCGCCGACTCAACTCCACCACTGACATCTACCATGTCCGGAGCCACAGCGACCACAGATTCGGCTACGTTATCTGGGGTTAAGCCACCGGCCAGAATCAAATTAAAGTTGCGCTCACGGGGCAGTCTAGCCCAGTCAAAGCTTTCGCCGGTACCGCCGTATTGACCTGGATGCCAGGCATCAAACAGCAAGCTGTGAGCGGGCTTGTGAGCTTTTGCCTCTGCGGCAATATTGAGATCATCACGCATACGCAGTGCGCGAATATAGGGAAAACCAAATTGCTGGCAGAACTCAGCGCTCTCGTCGCCGTGAAACTGCAGCAGATCCGGTTTTACGTCAGCGATCACCTGCTTCACAAATTCTTTGTCGGCATTGACCAAGAGCACCACACAGAGAACATCCGAGGCAATCACTGCACGAATTGCGATAGCTTGACGCAAATCCACATAGCGCGAGCTCTTGCGGTAGATCACCAAGCCCAAGGCATCAGCACCAGCCTGCTGCACCATAAGTGCCTGCTCTGGCGTGGTGATACCACAAATTTTTACCTGGACCGACATGTTTTCACCTGTGAAATATTTTGTATAAATTACTTTAATTAAATTCTTTAACTATATGTATTAAAACGCTTTTTAACGAATACATTTAGATATTTAAAAACAAGGGTCCCTTTGGCATCAAAGGGATAATCGGCTCATTGGGATAGCCCACATTAACCAAATAGAGACCCTTTGGCGACGCTGTCGCAGCACTTTTAGTGCGATCACGGCCTTTGATCAACTGCCCTATCCAACCTGGATCGCGACGGCCGAAACCCACCTCCATCAACGAGCCAATAATATTACGCACCATATGCAGCACAAAGGCATTGGCAGTGACTTCAAAAACAATCAGCTCGCCAGCCTGAACAATCTTGGCGCTGGTGATATTCCGATTAGGCGACAGAGACTGGCACCCTGCTCCGCGGAATGCAGAAAAGTCCTGCTCGCCAAGCAAATACTGACAGGCCTCTTGCATGGCCGCTGTATTTAATGAGTTACGCACCCAGGTAATGCCCTGAGAGAGTATTGCGGGTCGCGCGGGAGCAGCATGGATAACATAGCGATAGGTGCGCGAAGTGGCGCTAAAGCGCGCATGGAAGCTCTCAGTGACTTCATCTGCCCAGAGCAACGCAATACTGTCTGGCAACTGGCTGTTTGAGCCTTTAACCCAATTGCGCCCGGTGCGCAGCGCCGGAGTATCAAAGTGAACCACCTGGTAGCTCGCATGCACGGCGGTATCGGTGCGCCCTGCGCAGCTGACAACTATATTGGAGTTTGCCACTGAGCTCAGGGCCCGCTCGAGCTCCTGCTGTACTGAGGGACTGTGCTTTTGTTTTTGGAAGCCACAAAAAGCACTGCCGTCGTATGAAACGACGGCAGCATAGCGTTTAACGCCTGCGGGAAGACTTTTTCCCTGGGGAATTTTGCTGTTGAGGCTATATACCCAATCTAATTTTGTCATGGGCGAAATTATACACACTGCAGGGATTGTTAGCCCAGTTAAGCTTTAACTCGCGACCTTTTATTTCAAGCTATCGAGCAGCCCCTGCGCCTTGGCCTTACCCTCGTCATCGGCTTCGCCAATAAGCTCTTCGAGGATTTCTTTAGCACCCTCAGGATCACCCATTTCGATATAGGTCTTGGCCAGGTCCAGTTTAATCTCTACTGAGTCGAGACTATTGATATCATCTAGAGCACTGAACTCTTCACCCTCGCCTTCACCCTCGCCAGTCAAAGATGCAGACTCTGCAGCAAAGTCGGCAAGCATCTCATCCAGATCTTCGCCACCGGGCAACTGCAGTCCTGCAGACTCATCTGTGCCTGAGCCTCTGTTGTCTGTGGCTTTTTTGGACTCATCAGGTAAATCGTCCAGCTCAATATCAAAGTCCTGGATATCAAGGGAATCTATATCCAGATCGTCCAATTCAAGGGCCACCAAATCAATGTCGGAAAAGCCGAGATCGTCAAGCTCTGGATGCTTGTTGCTATCAATGCTGTCTGGGCTAGCGATATCTAAATCAATATCGTCTGATTCTTGGCTTTCCGTTGGCTCAGGGCTGTTATCCCGCTCAAGGCTGTTCATTGGCTCAGGGCTGTCTTTTCGCTCAGGGCTGTTTACATCACCAAGCTCAAGACCGTCTATTTCTGCGAACTCTAGGCTGCTGAGATCAGAACTGCCTTCCAGATCAGCCGAATTTTCTTCCAGCTCTGTTATAGCGCCGCCCTGGGGTCCCGCAATAATCGCTGCCATTTCGATGGCGGCGCTATCTTCTGTCAGCAGAATTTCTTCGTAGAGTGCGCTCAGCTCATCCTTGCGCCCCTCGCGGAAAAGAATCTCCATCAGCTTTAAGCGCGATGCGCCATCCGCCGGATCCTGGGCGCGAGCGTCTTGTAGCACCTGAATCGCCTGTGGTGTATTTCCCAGAGAAAGATAGACCTCAGCCTCGGCTACGGCCTCCACCATCATGTCAAAAACATCTTCGCCAACTGTCTCTTCAATGCTGTCGAAGATTTCAGTATCGCTTTCGTCAAACAGATTATCGTCTGGATCTAGCTCCAGATCGTCAAGTTCGTGTAGAGTTGCCACAGCAGTGGCGTTGTTCGGCGCGTCACTATCGTAGCTTTCGTAGCTGGCCATGGGCAGGTCACCCAGAGAGTCTTCATCTCGAGATGAAGACGAGGATCTGCGCATCATTAAGACCAGCAGCAGTAAAACCAGTGCGACCAGTACACCCCAAAAATAAACCGGGACGGCCATCAATGCACCACTGAGATTGCTTTCGGCTTTAACCGGCACTGCCGCGGCACGATCGAGATCAGCCTGCTTTTGCGCCTGTTCCACCAGCCCAGCCATGGTCGCGACCTGCGCTTCCAGCAGCGCTAGACGCTGGCGAAGCTCGCTGTTCTCCAGCTGAAATTTGTTCACCTCATCATTGGCAACCGCGAGCTCGGAGGATAGCTGCTGAACAGTTTCACCGGGCAGAGAGTCTGAGGAAGTGCC
>Ga0307488_10005415_pt1 | contig 10539 bp, 8 predicted proteins | sample SB02metaG_FD_202248 | JGI IMG/M metagenome (GOLD analysis project Ga0307488, IMG submission 202248) | Sea-ice brine microbial communities from Beaufort Sea near Barrow, Alaska, United States - SB 0.2 | ecosystem: Environmental > Aquatic > Marine > Coastal | place: USA: Alaska | collected 2017-05-06
GGAACTACTGACGAACCAAAAGAACTTTTTTCTTCAATGTAAACACCCGGGGTTGCCAAGTTTGTTGCCATATAATTTTATTTAAATTTTAATTTTGATAAAGATAACTTTTTTTTCTACTTTTTCTAGATAATTTGCATTTATTATGTTAAATTTTCACAAAAATGTCGTTAATAAATATTTTTTCCTTCTCATCATAACTAATATTAATAGGTTTTGGGAATGGTAAAAATATTGAAAAGTAAGTAAGAAAATCATCCTCTTTTTTTAAGTAAAGTTTGTTTTCGTATTTTTCAGAGGCTAATATTTTTTCATCAATAATCATATATACGACAATAGATCCATTTGCTAATACCCTGGTATTGTACTCTTTTAGTTTGATTGAATTTTGTTCATTTGTAATAAAATATCCATCAAAATCTAAAACACTATTAGAGCTCGAAAAAAAATTATATCTAAATTTAATTTGTCTAGAGTTAAAATGAATGGAGTAATTTAATTCATTCTTTTTTTTAGAGGCGAGAGTACTACCAAAAAATTGATTTTTAGAGTTAATAGTCAAAAAAACCTGACCAATGATACCCTCTTCTTCTGACGACACGGCATTGCTTTGATCTACAAAAAAACCAGAATGTAGTTTTTCACTTTTCTGATCTTGCATATTTTTAAAAATTAGCTTTTGGGAATTTGTGTATGGAATATCTGTAATATTTATGAATTCTGGATTCTTTATTTTAAAATAGAAATTTAATTTTAATTCTTCTGCAAATGAAACAGATTCAAATTTAGGTTCCAATTTAGAAATTAGTGTAAAGCCATTTTCTAAAGGTCTAAAAAGTATCTCATAGTTTTTAAGCAAACTATTAGTTTGTTCATCTGCTAAAAACACCAATCCTTTAAAAAGATTATTATTAAAAAAATTATGATAAAACTGTACTTCAAGAATTTTAAAAAATCTCGAAACAAAACTATAATTGTTTTTCAACATACTTTTTTAGGATTTTTCAGAATCATTATTATCAATAATATTTTTTACATCTGCAGCATCCACATTATCTAATAAATTAAAAGACTTCTTAGATACTCCCAAAATTCTAGGAATGTCTTGAGATACGTTATCTCCATCAAAAAGAATTTGTTTAAATTTATAGCATACAGAGGGCACATAATTGGCTCCAATATTACTCCAAAGTTTACCTATTTCATCAATAGGAATGTTATATAATTCGCAATGAATCCTATTTGCATTTTGAGGCAAACCCTGTGTATTAGAATCATCAAAGATATTTGTTTTTTGAAAAAATTCTATTACTAACGAAATATACTTTAAGGCTTCAACATAGTTAAAGTTGGGGAAATATGCCGAGAACATCAACATGATGTTTATTTTAATTGGCGGAGTGTTTCCCTGGCTGAATTTAGTAGCATTTTTCGTGATTGTTTCCTCTTCTATATGTATCAAAAACATGGAGATTTTATTTTCAACATCTTGATTTAAATTTCCTTTTATATCTACTAAACTACTTACAATAACTGTATCGTCATTAATAGATAATTTGTTTTTAATAAATTCATCTAAGTTAATTGCGATTGATGTTATTACATTATGAATCATTATTAGATGTATTTTTTTATAGCGATTGTTATTATTCTAAAGATGTAAACACTAATTAAAGAAACGAACCAACCTATTAAATATAGTTGAACCGTAAAAGTTTTCTCAATAGAGTTTAATGTATTTTCACTAGAAGTTAAGCTTAACATAGCTAGAAAAATAAAAGCTAAAAAAAGTGAGATAACAGAGCTCAGCACTAGCCAAAACAATTCTTTAATTATGATTTCTTTCATATGATATTATGGTCTTTTTATTGGTTTAATTTTTATACGATATGCAAAAAACATTGTAATAACTCCCACAAAAAAGGAAATATAATAGATCCATTGAGACTTGATAAACAAATTACTGATTGGTAATATTTTATTAAACATGTGAAATATAACAATAGTAATTGGTATCAGCAGAATAAATACAATTGACACAAATAATAAAAGGTATAGTTGATTTTTTATAATAGAGTCTCTAACATTCCAATCAAATAGTAAGACTAGAAAAGCGAGTATAACGGTCATTAAAAAGAATATAGCAGCAATAATGAAAATAGATTTATAGTTTAGAAGATATTTTGAGAACCTTATCGGGTATCCTTCTGATTCGGCTATGGGGTTAACAATTACTTTTTTGTTTGTAGCAAATTTATCTTCTATGACATTCCATAAATCATCATAACCATTATCATACCCCAGAGCCCAGACTCCGATACCTTTTAACTTATTACTTAATGCAAAATCATATTTTTTTCTCAAGGTATAATCATCGTCAAACCATATCTCTTGCGTTGTATTATCCTCGAAATTTAAGCTATAATAATTAGTCATACTTTTTTCATCCCTAAAAGGTGCTATTTTAAGTTTGTCGTTATCAATATATTTTTTTCTAATTTCGCTGTAAGTAAGCGGCTTCTCAAAAGTACTAGTATTAATTGCCGTGTTTCCATTTTGTTTTAATTTACCCTCCCAGAGACTTCCGTAATAAGGGAGCGCTAAAATTGTTTTTGATGGGTCAATTCCTTGTTCTAAATAATATTGTACAGTAGATGAAAGACTTAGTGACGAGTTTTCGCTAGATTGGAGAGGTGCTACAGCGCCTTGTGCTTCGCCTCCAATATGGTAGTTATACCCCATTATGATCAATAAATCTGCATGTTTTTGAAGTTCTTTAACATCAAAATTGTCTTTGCTATTAAACGCAGGCAATGTTATTGATAAAAAAAACTTCTTATCTTTTTTATCAAATTCATCCTCAAGATTCTTTTTAAACTTTTCGACAAACCTGTTAAACTTTTCTCTTTTAAAATAGGGTAAACTTTCAAAATTCAAATCTATTCCATCACCTTGAATGCTATCTTGTCTATTTAACAAAAGGTCGCTTGTAGTTTTAATTAGCACATCCCATCTATCTGGGTTATCCAAAAATTCGCTATTATTCTCATAACCATGGCAAGAAACAGTTAGTAAAACCCTCGTATTATTTGCTTTTGCTGAAGCAACCATCGCTGTAGTTTTCCATTCTTCCATCTGCGCTTCATTTTCGTTTGTATATTTCCCAGTTAGTGGGTCAATTTTATAAGAAAAATAAGATATTGTAGATAACAATTCAAACGGGTAGTTTTTCCATTTAGAACCCATCCAATAAGGGTGCCAACCAAAAACTTCGTTCTTTGGTTTTATGGTTTTATAACTTTTATCCTTAAAGTAATATACTTTTTGAACAGAGTCCCAAGTGAAGTTATCACTCTTTATTTGAGCATCATTAGCATTTAAAAAATCAAAAACAGAGCTATAATTATTTAACATGTTTTTTTGTTTCATACTTAAATAAAGAGTGCTGTCTGCTTCATTTGCGTCTGTATTTTTTTTCTCAGAACCATCATAGCCAACCCCTTTTTTTATCTGACTTATTGTACGATCTATTACACGCATTTCTGTCTGTGTTTTTCTTACACTACTTTTTACTTTCATGACATCTCGACAAGAGGATATGATGAATAATATTGAAACTAAAAATAGGTACCTTTTAAAAAACTTATTCATCTTCTATTAACGTTATGTGGATGTAATTTTTAAGAGCAATAATATCTTTCATAATTTCTTTTTTTCTACTAGCGACTGCTACTGATATCACATTGTAACTAATATTATAGTCGTACAGGGTAGAATTATTTTTAATGAAAACTTCAGCTTTTTTATTCCCTTTTACAGTAAAATCGTCAGTTTTGTAAAATGCAAAATTACTGGCATAATTATAACTTCTCACATCAAGACTTTCGTTTTTAATTATAAGTGCAACCTCTTTATTTGTGTTTACTGGAAGCTGAATTTGATTGTCAGCTTTCAGTATCTCATTTTTAGAAAAAATAATTAAAGGACTTTCATCAGCAGATAACGCATTGAATTTTGCAATATCATGTTTGTTCAAGCCAATCCAATACCCCCATCCAATAACATCTTCATCAGGATTAATATTAATATCAAATGATCTGTAATATTCTTTAGTTAAATCAAGTTGCGAACCTAAATTAAAACTCTTATTACTCACTAATGTAAAAATAGTATCACTTACAATAGATTCTACTAGTTTTGACTCTACAATAGTATCTGGTTTTATTTCAATTTTTAAATTTAAGTTGGGCGCAATTTTTTTAATAGAAATTTTTAATTTAGATTTAAAAAGCCCTTTATTTTTTATAAAATTATCATTGGAAATATTTAAAGTCAATACATTATCAGCGTTAATTTTTATTTGTCCTTTTACGGATTCTTTTTTCTTTAGATTATTTTTTAAAAACCTAACGGTTTCACCTTCTGTTATTTCAATTTTTTTAAGCGTATTGTGTTTCGTGTTTTTAATTTGATAGAAAAGAACATCATCCTTCTTAACATCGTATGAAAAACTTACTATTTCGGCTTTAGAAGGTGAAATTAAATATAAATTGGCTAAATATAGAGTATCATTTAACGCATTAGATTTTATATGATCTATTAAAAAAGATTCAAAAACATTTATTTTTAAACTTCCAGTTTCAGTTAAAACGGATCTCAAGCTATCAATATAACTTTCATTGTAATACGCTGCCAAAGTTTTTTTTGAGCTCGACAAAATATGAGACTTCAATTGAGATTTTGTTTTCTTTGGCAGAACAATTAAATCTGAAGAAATGTTTGATACGCTGATCGGTTCTGACGAAACCATTGAATTTATATTATCTACAGCCAGCGTCTTCTTGAGCGAATCGCATCCAATTAAGTTTATCAAAATGATTCCACCAACAATTTTTAGTAATACTCTAAATTTAAACATTATTTAAGATTTGTTATTATCTGAATCTAATTGATTTCGCATTTTATCATAACGCTCTAAAGCATCATTCTTTAGAATACTTTTTATTTCAGACTCTTTTGATTTGATTTCTAGATTGGTAGACATTTCTTTTAACATCTTGTTTTTTGTTCTTTCGTTATCATAATTATCAACTTGTTTTAAATAATCCATTTCAAATCGCAATTCATGTTCTAAAACTAAATTATCATACGGACCCTTTTGTGATAATAATTTTGTTAATAATGGTGCGGTTTCTACCATTATAAAAATTAATAAAATAAAAATAGAAGCAAATTTATCAATACTATTGAGTGCCCTAATCTTGTCAAATAATCCATATGAATTTGAGTTAATTAATAATATCTCTTTTTCAACAAGCCCTTTAATTTTTAATTCTTCGACAGAATAGAGTTTCATAATTGAATCTTTTTTCAATTGGTTAGTTTCTAACTCTGAAAGAAATAATTCATAACGTTTCTCTCTGCTTTTACACTCTTCTCCATACCCCCTTACTTTTGTTCCACAAGACCCTATACACTCACATTTATATTCTTCATAATATTTATCTCGTAACACTAGTTGTTTTTGAAAATCAGACTCTAAAAGTGTTTTTTTAGAGTCTAATAGTTTAAAATCAGAGCTGTATTTTTTACCAACATTAAACGAAAGTTCTATTTTTTCTTTGTTTAAATAAGTCTCTATTTCTGATTCAAACATTTTGATTTCTAGAGGCTTCGATATCACTAAGGCAATTAAAAACGCAATTAATAAGCGCGGGGTAGATTTCAAAAATTCTCTCCACTTACTGTCATTCATTCGCATTGAAGATACAATGTATCTATCTAAATTAAAAATAATGCAACCCCAGAGCAAAGAAAGCGGTATTGCTAGGACGTTTGAATCAAAAATTAAACTGAAAGCAAAATAGGATGACAACACCGATAAAAATGCAGTAAAGAGCACTGTTAGGCCTATACTTGCATATTTATTAACTTCAAATCGAGGACACCTACTAATTAATTCAAAAGTTGAACCTGAAGCAAAAAGGAAAAATCTAGTAACTAACGATATATTTCCCTTCATCTGATTTGAAAATTATTAAAAATTAAACCTATTAGACTCTTTATTTTAGATTTTATTTTAAAACCTTTAGTTGTATTTTTTTTAATTAAACTTGACTTTTCATGGGTTTTAATATTTACTTTGTCATAAATTTCAGCATCCCCAAAAGTATGAAATACAATGGTTTTTTTTTGTGTATTTTCTAATGTATTTAGAGTAAAAGCAAACGTGGTTTTTTTTAATATTTCAAATTCATGAAAACCGGAAAGTGGAAGGGTACCTATAGAGTCTTCAATGAGTCTTCCCATCATATTTATATCCCACGAAATTTTTACTGATTGACCAAAGTAAACGCCATAGTGCCCCTCATTAAGGATTGATGAATCAATTTTTATTGGAATATTCAAAATTGGATCAAACACAGTTATATCAAATTCAATTTCTTTTGTATCCAAAACTTTAATATAGACTGTTTTTGAAATTACAGATTCTTTATTTGTTGCTGTTAATACATAGCTTTGGTCTTTTAAAATTTGTACTATTTTAGATCCTGACAGTGAAACATTACCTATGTTTGGTTGTATTGAAGCATGATAGGCATTTTCAATATGCCAACTCAACTCAACTTTTTCATTTTTTTGAGTAATTGTTCTATTTGTATTAAAATCTACTTTAATATTTCCCGAAAGAAGTTCGATTTTTTCAGATTTTAAAAGAATGTTTTTAAAAAAACTATCCTTAGAACGAACAAAATCCTCTGCATTATCAATCGTTTTTTCAGAGCGCAGTTTAGCAATTACATAGGTTTTGTCAAAGACTCCAAAAAACTCTTCTTCATTATAAAAAAGAGTATTTTTATACCAGTATATCGATACACCTGCGTCAATTAATCGCTTACAAAGGTTTACAAATTTTAATGATTTCTTGTCATCATTTGAAGTCATAATAATTTCAATAGCCAAATTATTATTTGAAATTTGTAGCAAGTTTTTTGATAAAAAAAACAAATCTTTATGGTCAAGTAATAACTGAAGTGAATATTCTGACCTTAAAATTTGTAAATTGATTTCAGAAATAATATCGTATGTAGTGTAAAATTTAAACAAATTTCGTTAGTTTTATGGCCTTGTTACCGACAAATATAATTAATTACACAGCAATAAAAAAAATAAGAATGACTAATAATAATTTGAATCCTTTTGTTGGTCTAAAACCCTACACTAAAGAAACTAGTAACTTTTATTTTGGAAGAGAACAAGAGGTTGAAAACTTATTAGGTGTCCTACAAAAAAATAAATTTGTTACATTATCAGGTGCCACAGGAGCGGGAAAAACTTCTTTAATCAATGCAGGTTTAATACCAAGGCTTAAAAAAGGTTTTGTTGGCCAGGCCGGTAAAGATTGGGCAATAGCGTCTTTGAGACCCGGAGTTCAGCCGCTCTTAAATCTATCACAAGCGTTAACGGCAAATGAAGTTCTTAAAGTCGATGTTAAGTCGAATACTACGGACCGAAAGTATTATTCAGAAATTATATCAAATTTTGGTTCTCTTGGTATCGTAGAGATATATAAAAGATCAGAAATATTTGGCAAAAAAAATCTGTTAATTATTATAGATCAGTTGGAAGATTTATACAAGTACAAGAGGTATTTTAATTATACCGCAACTGATGAAGACAATACTTTAATGGATTTAATTTATAGAACTGTTACGATTAAAAATACAGCGATCTATTTTTTAATATGTATTGAAACTTTTTATTTAACGAAATTTACATTCTACAATAAACTTCAGGAAATAATAAGTAAATCACAATATTCCATACAAAATATTGACCATTCAGAAATTCATCAAATTCTAGAAAACACATTTTACAAGAAAAATATTCAATTTGATCCTATCGTGCTTGATTTGATTATCGACACTTTAAAAAAAGAAATAAGCTACTTACCTAATCTACAATTTTTATTATATAAATTATATGAAAAATTTATTATAAACGGAAATAAAAAATCAATCATAAGCCAAGAAGATATTGAGGTTCTTGGGGGAATTAAGAAATCGATAGCAAAAGATTTTGAGAATTTATATGTTTCGTCTAGCGAAATAGAACAGTACAGCATGGCTAATTTTTTTAAGGCAATTTTAGATACTCAAAATCCATCTAGTAAAGTTCAATATGAGACCATTTCAAAGATTTCTGAACATATTAACATTTCACAATCAGATCTATCATCAAAAATAAGATTGTTTAAAAAAACATTTAATGAAGTCTTTGATGTTTTTGAACCTTCCATATCTGGAATTCCAATTGCTGAAAACAAATCTTTTGATTCTAAAAATATGCTCAGTTTAAAATACACTGAATTTTTAAACTGGGAAAGACACTTTGAATGGAAAAAAGAAGAAGAACGTGATTTTGAATATTTTAAATCTCTTTCAGAAGACGCTATTAAAAAGAATAAAGGTGAGATTTCTTATTTAAAAACTCCAGAATTAGAGAGTGCTATTGCTTGGAGAGAAAAGGAATACCACAACAAAAGTTGGGCAAAAAAATACAACCTAGATTTTGATAAAACGATAAATTACATCAACGAAAGTGAGCAAGATGACATAAAAATAAAAAAACAGAAATCAGATCAATTAGCCAGAGAACGAAAAAAAGACCGTAGGGCAAAAAGAGGTGCTATTATTTTTTCATTAGTTTGTTCATTTGTTTTAGTGATCGGATGGTTTTTCTATAAACAAGCAAAAGTTGAAAAGATTAAAGCAAATGAAGCAACAGAAGACGCATTAATTCAAAAAGCGAGTGCAGATTTAGCAAGACAAGTTGCAATTGAAGCAACAAAAAACGCCTTAGTCCAGAAAGATAGTGCAGACCTAGCAAGACAAGTTGCAATTAATGCTAAAGATTTCGCCTTAATTCAAAAAGATAATGCAAACAAAGCAAAAACAATTGCACTTGAAGCAAAAGCAGCCGCAGTTGCTGCCTTTAAAAGCGCAAAAAAATCTGACAGTATAGCAAAAGAAGAATCTAAATTAGCTAAAGAAGAGTCTAAAAAAAATAAAACGCTCAAAGAGCTTATAGAACTTGAGTCAGATTTCAAGGATTTAACAATTAGCTTAAGTTCTGCAAAACAAGAAAAAAATTTTAAGAAAATAAAAAAACTTATCAATTCATCTATTTTAAAACAAAAAAGGTTTGATGCACTTAAACAAGATGAATTAATAGAGGCTGAAGAAATTTCAGGGGATGAAAGTATTTTAGAATTAAACCAAAAAATATTGACAGTCTTAGAAGAAAAAAAATTTTACGGGCAAACAGAGATGTTATTAACTAAAAACACCAACAATTATTCAATCAGAAGCTTTGACATCCTAAACAATCAGAAAATTGCGTATGCTGGAGACAATGGAAAAATCAATTTCTACAACATTATTAATGAAGAACCTCAACTAGAAGGTATTATAATAATGAATAATAATAATAATGAGATAGAAAATAGATTAAGAAACATTATCTACGACAATAAAAATACCCTTATTGCTACTACATTTTCTGGGAAGGTATTAAAAGTAGACCCTGAAGATGATCCTAATCAAGTGCCAGTAACTATTTATGAAACAGTCCCTGAAGATGGTGCTATTATTGATTTTTTTATCGATTCAATGAATAATAAACAATATCTTATTACAGCAAAAAATATAAAAATATTTGATAATTATAATTTGGAGAAAGAAAACACGGATTATAAAAATATCAAGGCAACTTACTATTTAAATTCAAAATTGTTTGTTATTTCAAATAATGAAGTCTTTGTGTTGGATGGAAAGGGAAATAATTATAAAGTTTTTCTTAACATTAATAATGTTGACATGGAATTAGTAGATCGAATATACGTGACAAAAAGCTATTTATTTTTGGGAACTAAAAATGGAAATATTTTTTGGTATGATTACAATTATGAAGATGTAAAAAACTCAAAAACTAAAATGCAAAAAGATAAATTTGAGAATCACAGTTCAAGTATTACGAGTATATTTCTAGAGGAAGATAAAAATTTTCTATTTACGGCAAGTTTAGATAATAAAATATTTCGATATGATTTAAACTATGCCCCAAATTTGATTAGAAACTCTAAAACTAATTTAGTTGGACACAACAAATGGATATGGGATATGAATACCTATACCAACAAAAATGATAAAAAACTTTTAATTACAGCAGATGAGGACGGCAATCTGTTAACTTGGTATATAGATCCTAAAGATTTTCTAGAAAATATAGAGTCTCGTTTTGAAACTTTTTTAAATAAATAAATAAAGTAGGGTTATGACAATTTTATGTATTTGTAGTAGTTCTTTGAACGATACAATCCCATTAAATATTATCTATCATAGTTTTTTAACAACAACATCTAAAGACGCACTAAATATTGACTTAATTTCAACGGACAACGCAATATCTTCAAATATTTTTTTAGGAGATAGTATTCTTAGAAATCAACTATTTTTTTCATTTACTAAAAATTTTTAT
>Ga0307488_10005416_pt1 | contig 10539 bp, 12 predicted proteins | sample SB02metaG_FD_202248 | JGI IMG/M metagenome (GOLD analysis project Ga0307488, IMG submission 202248) | Sea-ice brine microbial communities from Beaufort Sea near Barrow, Alaska, United States - SB 0.2 | ecosystem: Environmental > Aquatic > Marine > Coastal | place: USA: Alaska | collected...
ACCCGACGACGCTTGCGGTGATAATTTGGCTATTCGCCAAATCTTAGAGAATGCTGCATTGTCTGTTAGCACCGACAAATTGGAACAAATGGAATATGATCGTATTGCTAACAGAATTAGTAATTTGACCAAGTGAACCCACGAATCCCAAATCCAAACCCAACAACAACCCGGTATTTTTTAATACCACCCTAATACTTTATTTATATTATGGTGGTAAATATAAAAAATAAATTATTTAGCTAATCAAAAAGAATGGCTAATCAAAGTTTAAAAACCCTAGCAGGAACCGAAATGGTTATCGTACGTAATTGGCATATCTCTACCTTTACTTTCTTAATTTCCTTTGTAGTATTATTTGTTTTCTTTTACTCTTTCCAACCCACTACTCTCCTGGATACAGAGAGCTTTTTAGTGAGATCCGCAAATGGTTATGTAAAAGCTACTTCTGATTCCGGTAAAGAAAAATCAGATAAATTATTGACTGATCATGGTCGTACTTTGGTCTTTGCCTGGGCTATCGGATTGGGCGCATTAGTAGGATTATTAGTGCATCTGTTACTTATCTATGTTTAAATTTTTAAATTAACTTAATTTAAAAATTAATAATTTTTAATCATCATCTCCCCTTTTTCTTCCTCTCCTTTTTCTTCCTCCCCTTTTTCTTCCTCGTCCATACCACAATTTTCGAAACAGACATTTTCACCAGACCATAACTTCTTAGCTTGTTGCCAATTAATCATAGTTTTACCTAATCGCATATTAACAAAATTATGAAAATTAACTGTCCATATAAACAGTGACAGAGGATCGTCTTTTTTTATTGCTTCCATAAGCGGATTTTTACGTACATAATCTTTGGCATGATTGCGACAATTCATACATGGGAAATAAATAATATCTACTACTATGCTACGAGCTACTTCGGATTTTTTATTTTTATCATCCGCATGTAAACTCTTGATATGCCAAGCAGTCCAATATCCAGGTCCGATATATTTGGGATCAGAACTCATTTTTAATATTTTTATTTTTATTATCAGTCAAATTCCATAGTTAAGGGAAAATCTTGATCTGGTTCAAATTTATCATCATAACGCGAATATTCTAAACAAATTTCATCATCATCTTCTATCTTTTTACCTTGCCATATAGAGGTCATTTGTAGGTTTTTCTTAATGTTAAAAGCCAAGGTTTGATTTTCATTTAATTCCGGATTTTCTTTCTTTGCTTTGGTAATTTGGTCATAAATATTAAAATAGCCACCTACATCACAAGCTTGTAGAGAGATGAGATTCATATCAAAAACACCATCTTGTTCTAGCATAGTAATATTTGCATATTTGGCTAAATGAAAAAATTCATTAACTTCGCTTTCGATATCAAATTTATGTGTAGCTAGAATAACATTATTATAATCTTGCAACTGGGCTAGACCAAAAGCATTTTTCCAATTTTCCAAAGGAGATTCGCCGCTTTGTGTTAAATAATAATAATCACTATTTATTTGACTAGCTCTAAGATGTTTAACACTGCCTCTGTTCATCACCATAACATCACATTCACCGGCTACTTTGAAAAATTTGTTATTTTGACTACATCTTTTAATATCTTCGTCGCTGTTTATTAACCCGTCAACAACTACCAACGTACGATTATTTGCTGGTCTCATTAACATGTAACCCATCAGTCTTTCTAAACTATGTTTTGGCGTTTGACGTGGCGATAAATGGATATCATAAGCAGCGGGAATATATAGAGATCTTTCTAGTAATTTTTGTACTGAAATAGTATTGATTACATTGACTAATTTTTTATAATCTGCCATGAAAACACCTTCTCGGTAATATTCTAAATTATTACGGTGAACATAGACATCGTTAATGGCATCGATGGTACGTATATCAGCTTTTAATTTATCTCCTTCAAATCGTATATCGTTTAAATTGTCTAAACTATTTTTACTAAAATCAGAAGAATGAGTAGTATTTAAGAAAACTACCTTTTCATAATTTTTATTGTTAATTTGTTCAAAAGTAATAATATTAGCAATAATATGACTATCATAATCAACAAAATGAGAAGTCATAAAATTAGTAAAATGATCATTAATAAATGCCAAACTTTTGCAATGTTTTTTGCTCTTGGGATAGGTAAAAGCTAGGGCAAAATTATCATTTCTTAATTTTAAATTTTTCAATAATTCCAGTCCCTTTTTATCATCCTCGGAGTGCAAAACTATTAAGTATTTATCGTCTGATAAATTATTATCTATCACTCTAAAATTATTAGCCACAATATCTTTTTTATTCATCCAGCGGTCGATAAAATTAGGTACTTCGTATTCTTCGTCATTATATACAATTTTATCTTCTTTGTATTTTAAATTATATAACTTGGATAAGAAGCGCGGATTGCCGATAAAGTTGCGTCTCATGCCTTCTAATAAATAATCTACTAGTAAATCTTTATTTTTCTTTTCTTTACCATAATGTTTCTCATAAAAATCTTCGTCAAAATCAAATTTAAAGCTATCGCCAAATTTAGGGTACCATTTATCAGTAAATTTCTTCCACATATCTTCAATAGATTTTTGGGTATCCTTTTTGTCACAACTAGACCATCGATGACCTACCAAACCTTTTCCCAAAATAGCACATTTTCCGCCCAATACTTTGATTTGCATACAAAAGTCGCTATCTTCGCCCCAGAAAGGAGTAAAACGTTCATCCATATAAATTTGGCCGCCGTTTTTAACCAACATACTAGATCGGAAGCCATGAAACCAACCAGCTACTTCCTCTACAAAAGTTAGCTGTCCCGGTGAATCTGCTTCTTTCAAATTATTGATATATTGACGAAAAAGAGAGGGGAAATATGGATGATTGCCTCCTCCTCCACCAATAAGCCAAATATCCTTATTTTTAAAAGCCTCTAACAAAATGGCTAATAGATTAACCGCGTCTATGACCACAATATCAGAGTCAAAAGAAAGAATATATTCTCCTTGACAAAGATCAAAAAGAAATTTACGTCCTTTGGCAATACCTAAATTTTCACTACTGTAATGAACCTTCACTTTACTATACATTTTCTCGGTCCGTTGTAATAAATTACGTAATGATTTTTCATGTGAGCCATTATCCAATATAATCAATTCGGTGACACGATCGTCTAAGAGCAACGGGGTCATACTCTGTAGACTACGCTGAAACGTGTCATGGTTATTAAAGGTGAGCATACAAATACTAAACATTTTTAGATTTTTTCTCCTTAAATAATATTATTGATAAGATAAAATGTATTTGGTAATAGCCTTGGTTATTATTATTTTCCTTATACTAGATTATCTTTTTCATCTTTATCATAAAGAAAAATTTAGAAATAAATTTCCTAAGAATATAATGCCTCTGTTGGATGAAAGCGTAGAATTACCTACTATAAATAAAAATAATGAATTAAATAAAACTATTCATCGTACTTATTATGATCTAGATAAAATTAGTTTATTTCAAAAGGCTATCGATACCACACAAAAAAATATGCCTGGTTATAAACAAGTTTACTACGATGATAATGATATCGAAAAATTTATTACAGAAAATTATTCGGAACGTATTTTACAAGTATATTTATCTATTAATCCTGACTATGGACCGGCTCGGGCTGATTTTTTCCGCTACTTAGTAATTTATAAATACGGTGGTATTTATCTAGATATTAAGAGTGCTATTTTAGCTAATATAGAAAAGGAAATAACTAATAATAATGATAAATTATTAGTTAGTAAAGGTAGAGATAGTTTTTTAAATTATCCCAATAATTTTGGATTTATTCCTATTTTTAATAATGGTTTTGATTGGAGTGATTTCAGTGGTATTAAATATGGCGAATATAATAATTGGCATATTATAGCTCCGGCTGGACATCCAGTTTTAGGCAAAGTTATTCAACAAATAGTTAGCAGTATCGAATATGGTCTTGGTAAAATGGAAGAATATGAAAATGGCGAATATTCAGTACTAGCTTTAACTGGTCCTTTGATTTATACTAAAATAATTGAGAAATATAAGAAAGATGATGTAGTTATTTATCCGCCTCGGTTAAATAATAAAGTAAAATATAGATTAGAAGATCATAAAAATAAAGGTAGTAAGAAGCATTATTCGCAGGTAGAAAATAAACAAATATTGAGATGGATAGTATAAATTTATCCGACAAAGCAAGGAATATAATCTGCTTAATCCGCTAAAAATTTTATCTCTTTTTTATATTTGTACTGAATGTTTCATTTTAAAATCTCGGTCGTCTTCGTTAGAAATCTTATTATTCTTCTTACCAGTAAATACACATACTTCCAAAAAAATTATACAAAATATTATAAATAATATTATTGTAATTGTTAGCCAAGTATAACCCCATACTAAATCTATTGATCTTTCAAGATATATATTATCCATATTATTATTGTAGTAACAATCGACCGTTTTATTAATATAAGTTAGGGCCATTTTTTTAGATTCATTCAATGAATAAATCATATATTCTAAATCATTTTCACATTTACCATATGTGAAAGTACAAACATCATATTTACTTTCATAGTATTTTTCTTTTATCATAATATCGGGATCAATGTTTGAATATAATTTTATACACGGTTTCAAAGATGTACATTTTCTGCCACAATCACACGAATCCCATAAATTCTTATTAATCATAGGCACAGTATTTGGCGCCAATACCTCCGTAATATTACATTTATGTAATTCATAATCATGGTATTCACTAAGTGGCAATATAAATGTTAATAGTGATATTAGAAAAAATATAGCAAAAAATGTAAATGCCAAGCATACCACGAAGGAACATTCTGATTTAATCATGATTGTTTATAAACCTTATAAGTTTTGTTATTATTATAAGGTTTTTCAGTTACAAAATCAATTTTTCTTTTGTAACTGAAAAACCTTATTACTATTGGTTAAATAATAAAGTAAAATATAGATTAGAAGATCATAAAAATAAAGGTAGTAAGAAGCATTATTCGCAGGTAGAAAATAAACAAATATTGAGATGGATAGTATAAATTAATAACGTTTAGTAGGCAGTGTAGGTTTGATAGCATCGCCGTCCATTATTTTCATCCAAGCATAGTATTGACAGATAGCATCGCCCATATCATCTTTTTTCTTACTCCCTTTAATGGATTCAACAAAGGGCTCTTCTTTCTCGCTTCCTCGATCCTCTAAATATTTAATAGCTTTATTAGCACACCATTTTTTATATTGATATTTACTCAGTCCTTTGGGACATTCTAGTAATCTAGTTTTGGCTTGTGAGGTAATTTCTATGATCAATGGACGATTACCTTTGTTCTTATAAGTGCTCATAAAATAACTAATCAAATGTTGACACATACGTGTATTATCGTAACTAACTGTCATTTGAGATTCGATAACAACATAGTGACTACTAGAAAAAAAACCATGTTTTTCTTCCAAATCATTTAATTGTTTTAAACTCTCTACATAATGATTAATTTCACTATTGAAAGTCAGACGAGCAAGAAATAAACTTTCATGGGTCTTTTTTTCAGTATTATAACAACTTACATAAACACCACAATTAACGATACCCGGATCAATAGAAGTAATCAAAATATTCTTATTACGCATAACCGGTGCATCGAAATCATGAGGATTAAATTCACAAAAAGGCGGTTTTAAATTACCTATTTTTTTATTGGCACTGTACCTTTTATATCTGTTATGTGCCATTTTATTAATAGTTTTTGTTAAATAAAAGCAGATATTTTTTATTTTTCTTACTAAAATGATTGCAATTACCTTATTCTATATTTTGTTTTTAGTTTTACTCATACTCCTTATATTTATTATCCTATTATATAGTGGTTACCATACTCGCACATTAGCCCCTCCTTTATTAGATACTTTTTACGGTATTAATAGTGCCGGAGGAGGTAATATTCCTGCTACCATGAGTACACTATATTTAACTGATGGCGCGGATACTAATTTTTCTGCCGGCGTGAGTGGAAGTTTAGATTTTGGCGCATCGGGTTCTACTCATCAAGAATTTGCTTTCCGACCTATGTGGGATGATAGTCAAAGAAAATTAAAAGGTAATATAACTCTTTTAATTAATAAAGGCACGTCTACCACGCCTGGGTTGGAATTACAATTAATTGACGAAGGTGATAGTAATACAGTGGTAGCTGAGACCACCGGTTTCGATATTAAAGAATACACAAAAGGATTAGGGGAAATTAAACTGTATTTTACCAGTAGATCTCTTAATGGGAATAAATATCATAAATTTGTATTAAGAGGTAAAAGTAGTTCTGGCACTAGTATACCTACTAGTCAAATTTTATTAAATTCAGCATACATGTATTATTATTAACTGTTATCAATTAAATAAATATTGTGTTCACCAAAATCACCTATCTTATGTGATAGTTTAAGTAAACCGTTTTGTTGCGAATAAATCTTAATAATGCTATAATTAGCCATACCATTGATCTTGCATAACGCTTTGATAATGGTAGGATTTATTTTTGTTTCGACATAATTTTTATTAATTATGTCTTCTTCTTTAATATTACCCCAGCGCCCGTCTTTCATAAGATTACCGGTACTATTTCTACTCTCGGCAATAAGGGCATTAGGGAAAACTTTAAAAGAAGTGTATTCAGGGTCACCGCGGGTCATCCCTTTCATAGATGAACAAAATTGATTGATTTCTATCTTAATGTTAGCCTTGTCACTTATGTCATCAAACGCCGAAAAATTATAATCAATCGATTGATATTTATTGGTACTAACACGGGAATGTTCAGTAGTTACGCCTTTAATATCGATACAAATATCGTTGCTCATAGTTGTTTTGAAAATCCTGACACTATTAGATTTAGCAATAGATTTAAAAATGTTTCTAATCGTATTGATATTAAATTGTTCAATACAACAAGCTGATTCTGTATCAGAACCAGGTACTGTTGCTAGGTCAGTATTGATATAATATTCAATGACATCATCCGTATATAACTCAATATCACTAATTATTTTTCGATTGCCTCGTGTGCTGGTAGTTCCTGTGCGAATAGTTATACCATCTTCTTTAAAAAAAATAGGTATACCTTGCATTACCAGCTTGTCGTATAATTCAAAAATTTGACGAAAAACATAACCATTGGTAATTTCGACACTATAAATTAAAGTATTAATAGGCCTTTCAATTGAAGGTTTTTCAACGATATCCATTTTTCATTATAGTTTCCCTTATGGGAATTCTTCAAATTCGTCAATAGTCCATTTTTCATACGAGCCATCAGGAAAAGGTCTGATAATATATAAATTAGGTAATTTTTTCTTATTAAATTCCAACATAGCTATATCAAAACTCTTGTTTATATTACTTTCTTTTACTTCTTCTGGAAGTGTAGTTTTGTAATTATTATCTAGTTGTTTAATTCGCTGAGAAATAACATTAACTTTTTCATAGATAGTCATGATAGGTAAAGTTATTTTTTCTTCCCGCTCTTTATTATTATAAATATCTTTTTCTTCAGTTATAATAATCTCATCTTCTTCTATGTCCCCGTCAATTTGATTATCTATGTTATCGTCAAAAAGAGTATCTTGGTCTATGAAATCGGAAAAATCGTCCATATCCATGATGTTTTTTTTAAATTAACAATTATTATTAAATCAATTTTTTTAATAATAATTAACCGTTGAAAATAATCCTAGATTTCTTTTTACCACCGCCTCCTCCTTTGTCATTTTCTTTCTTTTTACCACTTTCCATTTTCTCTGTGAAATTGGTACCTAATGTAGATATTAATTCTGTTAATTCACTTGTCCCGTCGCCAGAACCTCCGCCAAATAAATTGCCGAACATATCGCCCATATCACTCTGTTGAGAATTTATATTTTTAGCTTCACCAGTTTCTATATTTTCCGGCGTGATAGGATTGTCCATCATTTTATCAATAACATTACGTACAATATCAACCATACTTTCCCCGCCGATATAACTAGAAATAATCTTGATGCCTAGGAAAATAACTACATTCCAAAGGAAAGTACTGGCGATTCTCCACTCGATTGGTGCTGGCTTACCGCCGCCGGTGGAATACATACTTTCGCCTAATTCTATCATCAATGAATTATATTTATACATTCTTTTTAGCTCCATCTTAGTGAAACCAGCCATCGGTAAATTAAGAGCTTTTACACAGACAAACTCCAAAACCATAAGGCATAAAATATAAGCTAATTGTGTTTGTCCTAAATTCATATTAACATAAATAGATTTGATAACTTCGTGATAATGTTTATGTATTATATTTATACTTTTGTCTTCTGGGAAGATTATAGTATGTTCAGGATAATTTATAGTAAGATTTTGATATTTTACCATAAAAGCTGACATCACGGCTTCCTTGACAGCTTCGTCTTCTTTATCATAGTTAACTTCCCCTCCATTATTAATTAATTCTTTTACTCGATAATTAACTACATCGTTATCACTATAATCAGGCAAAGGAGTCATTGTTTTGATATTAGGCGCGGGTATGGAAGGAAAAGAAACATCTTCGCTATCAGAAGGTTCTCTTTTCCTTCTAATAGGAGTAGTAAATTTAATAACAGGGGTTTTGGCTAAAAAAGAATCTTCATCTTGTATTACCGGTGGAGGATTAAAATCGTCTACTTTTTCTTCCTCCTCTTTTTCTTCCTCCTCCTTTTCTTCCTCATCCCTGTCATTATGTATTATTATCTCCTCTTCAAAAGAAAAAAGATCATCTTTTTTTTCAGAAATAATTAAATCATTGTTATTCATTTTTGAATATAGTAATCCTTAAAGCATTACTCTTGTTCCTGTGCATTCTCTGTAATAGCAGGGGGAGATTCGGGTGTATTTTCTGGGACAGAGGTAGGTTCTTCGTGAGAACGCATAGAGGCACTTTTAATAATATCTCCCATAGCATCTAATGGATTTCCGCCGCCTTTGATGACTTCTGTCATTTTGCCAAATACTTCCCCGAATTCTTTACTAGCCTGTGGGTCACCGGTCACTTTGCCCATCATTTCGCCAATTTGACCCATATCAATATTTCCTAACATACTTTGTAACATGTCAACTGGACTGGATTTAGTATTAGTAGCAGGCTGGTCACAAGTTTCCATACCATCAAGTAATGTTTGAATATTTTGCTTCAACATGACCATGCTTTCGGGATCTTCCTTGTCCTTAACAGCTTGATAAATAGTACTATAAAAACCTAACAAAATATGAACAGGATACGGTACATTTTCGCTTTTATGAGATAACGAATAATTAACAGCTTGGGTATATACTTCGCTAATAGGTAAAAATAATTTGTCTAATTGAAAGTAAACACCTCCGGGGGTAACATTAATACGAAAATCATTAGTTTGTTGTAAAGTTACTTTCAAAAAATCATCTTGTACTACACCGCTATCGTCAATCAATTGATTTAGCATATTAACATTGTGAGTATCGTAAACCGGGGCAACTACTTTGTGACGAAAACTTTCAACGGCTTCCAATTTATCTTTAATACGACTGAAAAGAGAGGAGAATTTTTCTGTTTGCACAACCCAAAAAGGCTTATTTTCTAAAAGACGATCCTTGGTGATATACTTACAAGTTTTTATCATAGAATTAATTAGGAACTGCATGCTCCCTTCTAGGGTAGTTAGTTGTTCAGCCTGAAACTCCATTTTTAGCTAATTTCTTTTTATATAAAAATGGACGAAGATTATGAATCTGACAATATTGATACCGAGGAAATTAATAATAATGAGGTCCCGGAAGAATTTAAAGCCCTTGATATTACCCCTGAATTATTAACTCGTACTTATGTAAATTATCCTTACTTGAAAGAATTAAGAGATAGTGATTTTGATCTTAAATCCAGGACGCTAATCGATTTTGTTAGCAAAGACGAAGATATTAGTAATTTAAATATTGGTGCCTGGTTTGTCCTTTTCCACGACGAGAGTGCCGCTTCGCGAAAATATTTACGAATATGGACAGAATTGGCGCGTACTATTAAAAACAATAGATGTTACCTGGGTCATTGTAATATAACTTTTGAAAAGAAAATTTATCAAAATTTTGTCAAGTTAGGTGATCGTGATAACGTTAACCATCCTTTTGCTTGGGCCAAATATCGCGAAGCACCTTTTATGATGGTTTATCGGGATAGCTGGCCACAGGGCTTTTATAATGGTACAGTTTATTTGGCCGAATTAGTAGATTTCTGTAACGAAGAAGTAACTAATGATATGAAAGAAATTAGCAAAATGTTCGTTCGACGCACAGATTTACGCGAAGAGATATTAATGCGCGATCGGGAAATATTAAAACAATTATCTCGAGAGAGAAAAATAGAGCGAGAAAAGAAGGAGAAAGAAGAGGAGAAAGAAATAGATACTAGTAATCAAAAAATATCACGAGGTGTTGACTTTTTAGAATAATTTTTTA
>Ga0307488_10005417_pt1 | contig 10538 bp, 10 predicted proteins | sample SB02metaG_FD_202248 | JGI IMG/M metagenome (GOLD analysis project Ga0307488, IMG submission 202248) | Sea-ice brine microbial communities from Beaufort Sea near Barrow, Alaska, United States - SB 0.2 | ecosystem: Environmental > Aquatic > Marine > Coastal | place: USA: Alaska | collected...
AAGTATTGAAACTAAACAAACAGAGAAAAATTTAGCCGCAGCCGAGAAACACCGATTAGAGCGTCAAAAACTTGAAGCTCAACGCGAAGTCAATACTGCAGAAGCCCAACGTGATGCAGAAAAAGCGCGTGCCGATGGGTCTGCTTATGCGATTACTGTTGAAGCTCAAGCACAGGCCGAAGCAATTAGGGTAAAAGGTATTGCTGAAGCTGAGACGATGCAGAAAAAGTCTAAGGCAATAAAAAATAACAAGATATTAGTAGACTACGTAAAAGCATTACAATGGAATGGTCAAATGCCAACAACTGTTATGGGCGGTGGTCAGGATATTTTGTGGAACATGAAAGAAAAATAAAACTCTCTGCCGAGGTCAGTTAAGCAGACCATAAACATAAGATAAAACCTAGAATATCGAAACATCTTTCGATATTCTAGGTTTAGTTGTTCTAATTAAAAATATAAAAAAGGAATGACATGTTAGAAAAAATTCTTGGAAGAACTCCAAGCAACCCTCCCGCCCAATTAGCTCCGATCTCAGTAAATCAACGTATTGATGTTATAGATATTTTACGTGGATTAGCACTTATCGGCATTTTATTAATGAACATAGAATGGTTTGGCCGCAGTATGTCAACTTTGGGGAGCTTTGACCCTAAATTAACAGGGCTAGATCATGCTGCCGGTTGGTTAGTAAGGTGTTTAGTTGAAGGTAAGTTTTATAAGATTTTTGCTTTGCTTTTTGGCATGGGTTTCGCCGTTATGTTAATCAGAGCAAAGGAGCTGGGCCGTCCTTTTGGTGCCTGGTTTGTTAGGCGCATGGCTATTTTGTATATCATTGGTTTGCTTCATATGTTTTTTTTATGGCATGGTGATATTTTACATGATTATGCGTTTGCTGGTTTGATGCTGCTAGGTTGGATTTTTTTACTAAAACGTAAAGGCTTCCAAAAATATGATAATCCACGTTCATTTTTAAAAATCAGTTTAATTTGGTTAGCCGTACCTACTTTATTATCGGTTATTGCTGGTTTTGGTTTTGGTATCGTTGTTGACCGTCAATCACTTGCTGACATGTGGCAGGAAGAACAGCACATAGCCATCTTGGTTGATAAAAAAATGGCACTAACCCTTGGATCAAAAGATACTGAGAATGAAATACCTGCCGAATTAGCAACCGCAATCGACTCTGAGTCGTCTGTACAAGAGAAATCAGAAGAAGAACTAAAACAAGAATTAATGACTCAACAAGTAGAAGATATAGTTGCTGATAAGCGAGAATTTGTCAAAGATGAGGAAAACGAAATCACCGCTTTAAGCACGGGATCTTATTGGCAAGCTACTCAATTTCGTATCAAATTTGCTGGGGTTATGTTGATGTTATCACCTATATTTGCCTTAACCATGTACTTGCCAATTTTTATTTTAGGCTATTGGTTTATCTCCAGCGGTGTATTAAAAAATCATCAACAACATAAAATACTCTTTAACTCTATGGCTTGTATCGGTTTGGGTTTAGGTCTGCCATTAACTATAGGAGGCTTGTTGATCACTCAACACCCATCAACAGAAAATGTAATAATATTACTAACAACAGGTAACACTTTATTTTTTATGGGTCAATACACTACTGCTGCCGGATATATAGGTCTAGTTGTTAGCTTATTAAGCTCAGATAAATGGGCTAGTCGGTTGAGTCATTTTACGCCATTAGGTCGTATGGCTTTAACAAATTATCTTATGCATTCAGTTATTTTAACCAGCATATTTTATGGTTATGCTGGGGGTATGTTTGGTCAAATAGCGAGAGCTCCACAAATGTTGATAGTTGTTGTTATTATTATCTTTCAATTATTATTTTCAACATGGTGGTTAAAGCGTTATCAGTTTGGTCCCCTTGAGTGGTTATGGCGCAGTTTAACGTATAAAAAAAGACAGCCGATGCGAATTATTACTGATTAGCTCAGTTAAAGACAATATCTTCTGTCTTTAAAAGCAGACTAGCTATAAATGGATAAAATTTTATCTCGAAATTTAAGCATTATAAAGATGCTTTTTATGACGAAAACTTTATAATCAAATGAATTCGATTAAAGGAGATTTTCATGGGTAATATGGGTATTTGGCAATTATTGATTCTTGCCGTTATTGTTGTACTATTATTTGGCACTAAAAAACTACGTAATTTAGGTGGTGATTTAGGCTCAGCTATTAAAGGTTTTAAATCAGCGATTGGTGAAGATAAGGAAAAGCCTACAGAGACTTTAACTGATAAATCAGAATACAGCTCAAAAGAGAAAACTGAAGTTAAAGATAAAGATCAGGCATAATTTATGTTTGATATTGGTTTTTGGGAATTAATGGTAATAGGTATTCTTGGTTTGATTGTTTTAGGTCCTGAGCGATTGCCTGTTGCTATCCGTACGATTAGAAGCTGGATTTCTGGTGCAAAAAAGTTTAGTGAAGGTGTTAAAGCAGAGCTAAAAGAAGAGCTACGGGTAAATGAGCTTCACGAGAACTTAAAAAAAGCTGAAAAAAGTGATTTGAAAAATTTAAGTCCTGAAGTTGCCGAGTCATTAAAGTCGCTAAAAGAAGCCGCTGAAATGGTGACTCGCCCTTATGAAAATTCATCCAATAGTAATAGATTAATTGAACCATTAGCTGAAAGCAGCCAAGGCGATTCTCCTGTTAAAGACGAGCATAAGACAAGTTGATGAGCGAAAAAAACCAATCAAGTTATACATTATTTGATCATTTATTAGAATTACGCACACGTTTACTGCATTCAGTACTAGGTGTATTAATTGTTTTTTGTTCATTGGCGTATTTTGCACAAGATCTTTACCAATATTTAGCCTTGCCTTTACTTTCAACTATGCCGGAAGGCACTCAAATGATAGCAACCGATGTAGCATCACCATTTTTTGCTCCTTTTAAACTGACGATAGTCTTGTCGATGTTTATTGCCATGCCCTATATTCTCTTTCAAGTCTGGTCGTTTATTGCACCCGGGCTTTATCGGAATGAAAAGCGTTTAATTATCCCATTAATGATGGGTAGCACTCTTTTGTTTTACGGTGGTATCGCTTTCGCCTATTTTGTTGTTTTCCCTGTAGTATTTTCATTTTTCAACTCGGTGGCCCCTGAAGGGGTAACTATTGCCACAGATATCAGCAGTTATTTAGATTTTGTTTTAAAGCTATTTTTTGCATTTGGTGCGGCATTTGAAATCCCTATTGTGATTATATTGCTCTGTTGGACTGGGGTTACAGATGTCGATAGTTTGAGGAATAAACGACCTTACGTAATTGTTGGTGCATTTTTTATTGGTATGTTGCTAACGCCACCAGATATCATTTCACAAACAATGTTGGCAATTCCTATGCTGTTATTGTTTGAGATAGGATTAATGTTGGCTTCTTTTTATACTAAAAAAGATAACGAAATTGAATCCGCGAGTAATAATGGAAATAATTAATTGATTGATATTGGCGTTAACTTCACCAATAAAAGATTTGATAAAGACCGATTAGATGTTATTCAACGCGCTATTAACAAGGATGTCAGCGCCTTTGTGGTCACGGGCACAAACGTTGAAGAAAGTAAGAAAGCGTTAGAGTTATGTCAACAGTTCCCCGATTATCTTAGCTGTACTGCAGGTGTTCATCCGCATGATGCCGATCATGTTAGTGCTAATTACCTTGAAGAAATAACCGATCTTGCACGTTATCATCAGGTTAAAGCTATTGGTGAATGTGGCTTAGATTTTAATCGTAATTTTTCGGCTCCTGAGCAACAGCTTAAGGTTTTCCAGCAACAAATTGATCTGGCCATTGTGCTTAAACTCCCTTTGTTTTTACATCAAAGAGAGGCTTTTGAACCTTGGCTTGAGTTGCTAAAACCAGCTTTTGGCAAAGTCCCTGCCATGGTGAGTCATTGTTTTACAGGAAATAAAGTAGAGTTAGAGCGCTGTTTAGCGGCTGATATGTATATTGGGATTTCTGGTTGGCTTTGTGATGAAAGACGCGGTCAAGAATTAAGGGATATTATTAAATATATTCCTTTAAATCGCTTAATGATTGAAACAGATGCACCTTATCTCACACCAAGAAACATTCGACCAAAACCGAAAAGTAGCCGCAACGAACCAGCATATCTTCCCTACGTTGTTCAAACCTATGCTGAAATAACGGGCTTATCACCACAGAAAATAATTGAACACAGTTCTATTAACGCTCAAAAAGTTTTTGATTTACCGATACCCTGACAGAGCACTTAATACGGTGAGCTGATCTTCTTTAACCTCATTTGCTCTTAGTGTTAACGATTATTCCACTTAAAGGTTTTGCAGCGAGCAAGTGCTGAACTCTTTGTTCAAAGGTCACCGTTAGAGCTAAACATAGCTTTACAAGAGCACGAGTATTATAATCGTGCTCTTGAGTTACTATTTATTAAGTTATATCGATTAGGAGCAAGTAGATGACGCACTCCACTGTTAACACCTTTGGACAATATCCAGCGAGAAGAATGCGCCGAATGCGCAAAGATGACTTTACTCGCCGTTTAATGGCTGAGAGTCAATTAACCGTCAATGATTTAATCTATCCCGTATTTGTCCTTGAAGGCGAGAATCAACGTCAAGCGATTGCTTCTATGCCGGGAGTTGAACGCAAAAGTATTGATTTATTACTAGAAGAAGCACAGGAGTTGGTTGACTTGCGTATTCCTGCAGTGGCTATTTTTCCTGTTACCCCCAGTAATAAAAAATCGTTAATGGCAGAAGAAGCTTATAATCCTAATGGTTTAGCACAGCGAACAGTACGGGCGTTAAAAGCAAAATTTCCTCAACTGGCGGTGATTACTGATGTCGCTCTTGATCCCTTCACCACCCACGGACAAGATGGCATTTTAAGTGAAAGTGACATAAATAAAGCGGGTCCTAGCGGCTACGTCGTTAATGATGTCACTAAAGAAATTCTAGTGAAACAAGCCATTTCTCATGCCCAAGCAGGTGCCGATATTGTCGCACCATCAGATATGATGGACGGTCGAGTTGGCGCGATTCGAGCAGGTTTAGAAGCAAACGGTTTTGTTAATACCAAAATTTTAGCCTACTCAGCAAAGTATGCGTCTAATTACTATGGGCCATTTCGTGATGCGGTCGGTTCTGCCGGTAATATTAAAGGTGGTAACAAACATACTTATCAAATGGATCCAGCAAATAGTGATGAAGCTTTGCACGAAGTGGCACAAGATATTGCTGAAGGTGCCGACATGGTGATGGTTAAACCGGGTATGCCCTATTTAGATATTGTCAGACGGGTAAAAGATACCTTTAAAGTGCCAACTTATGCTTATCAAGTGAGTGGTGAATATGCCATGCATATGGCTGCTATTCAAAATGGTTGGTTAGCCGAAAAACCTTGTGTAATGGAAGGCTTATTAGCTTTTAAACGTGCCGGTGCTGACGGTATATTAACTTATTTTGCCAAACAGGTCGCACAATGGCTAAAAGAAGAACAAATTCAGTAGACTGCTTATTTATGCTAGACAGTGTCGACTAAGCTAAACAGGGTTACCCACCACTTTCATTGCACTTACCAGCCACCCTAAAGTTGTTTAATGTGGCTGGTGTTTGGCTCGCCAATGACGCTATCAGCTTGGACAAAGTGAGATTTATTTGGATAAACACTTAACGTCTATCCCCATATCATTTGATTGATCAATGATATTCTCAACGACTAAACTTAAAAGGTGTACTTTGTCTCTTGATAACATGATAAAACCGATCAAGGCATAAATACTGCCTTTAACATTTTATTTTAACGATTAACTATTTCAACTGAAGATTAGATATCTAAGGGCTTTGTTGGTCTCAACTACCAATTATAGGTGGGTATTTATTCATGAATAGTCAATATATAGTTATTATTTATTATTTATATTCCCTAACGATATCTAATTATGAGATATTAATGATACTTAGACGAATCTTATGAAACAGAAATTGTTGAGATGTCTCCATAATAAACTGTAGGTACTTTATGTTCACAGAGACTGTTGAAAAATTCATTTACAACTCATCAATAGGCATTCATGTTGTATCACCAGAAGGTATTATTATTTATGCCAATGAGTGTGAGTTAGACGTCTTAGGATACACAAAAAACGAATATATCGGCCACCACGTGTCAGAGTTCCAGATCGATAAAGAGTGTTTATCTATGATGTTAGAACGCTTAAATCTTTTTGAGAAATTAAAGAATTATCCTGCCAGAGTACAGGGGAAAGTTGGCATTAAATATATCATCTACAACTCAAGTGTTTTCAAAGAAGGTGGTCAGTTTAAACATACACGTTGTTATGGAACCGAGGTTGAAAAAGTCATTTATGATGTGTTTATGAAATATTTTCAACCTGAGTAACCTAACAAGTCAATAAAGAGAGGTTTTAGCCGCTTGCTGGTTTAGCTTGATTTCATATAATTAACCATTTTAAAAAGTTTCTTATTAGGTTGTTCTATTACAAGGTGGGTTCGTGACTAAATTTATTATCTTACTCTGTGTATTTTTGGCTGGTGGTTGTGCGACTAAGGTCGACGATTTTTCAAAGCTAGACCAAGATTTAATTACGCTTCTGGTAAAAAAAGGGGCTAATATCAATAAAGAACACTTAGTAAGTTTTCTCATTGATTGTTCAACCAAACAGCAAGTAAGTCATATTATGACAGATGCGATGCAATATGGTTTTGAGGATGATTACCTTTCATATTCTAACAAGCGTCAAGTTTGGTCTACGAGTCTTACTAAGTACATAAAATTAGATTTAAGTGAAATAACTGTTAACAGGGCCAAACTAACGCCACTAATGCCAAGCAAAGGTTGTCAGCCTATTTTTTGGGGAGCTTCCGTGAAACTATAATATAACAAGGCTTTTCAACCGGCTAAAAGTAGTTCGTTTTTTACATAGCCGAATAATTTCTTGTTTATTATCAGGACAAACAGGCATTGGTTCGGAGTGAATGCTAATTTTGAACTGCCCTTGTTAAAACCTAATATGGATTGGGCGTTGAACATTAGTCAGCAGCAGTCGTTAAAACTAGGTAATAGAGAAAAAGAGTCCAACGGCCACTACATATATTATTTTATCATTATGTTAAGTTAGCATTGATGACAGAGGGTTATTTAGTTTGACATTCTATTACCGCATTCTCTAAGGTCATACCAATAAAATCCGGGGCAATGATTAAACGGCCACTTTTTTTGTCGTTCACAAACGCTGAGATAGCAACACCGGGAAGGCTATCTTTAACATCGTTAGGTGCATGGACTCCACCTAAGTCGGTTCGGCACCATCCAGGATCAGTTAAATTTATCATGACATTTGTTCCTTCAACCTTGGTCGCTAAATCTTGAGTAAACTTATCAAGTGCTGCCTTACTTGCAGAATAAGCGGCCTGTTCTGGCTGATCTTTAATACCGCTTGTGGTATTTATAATCCGACCAAAGCCTTTATTCATCATCTTAGGTAAAAAGTGATAACATATTGTGGCCACGGCGATTAGATTAATTTTAAAACTACTATCAAAATCTTCTATTGGGGTGTTAATAAAATCGTTTCTATAAGTTACTTGAATACCGGCATTATTAAAGACAAAATCAATATCTAGTTCAAGATCATCAATAGTTTTTAACATGGCTTTCACTTCAGAGTCTTTAGACAATTCGGCCTGAACATTTATTGCATTCACCCCTAATGCTTTAACTTCATTTAGGATCTTTTCTGAATTTGATTTACTTCTACTATGCAGTATTAAGTTACAACCTCTAGCAGCCATAAATAATGCTAATTCATAGCCCACTCCTCTACTTGCCCCCGTTATAAACGCCCATTTACCTTTAACACTAACCATCTGTATTTTCCTAAGTATTCGTATATTAATATCAAGCTGTTAATTTAGATAGAGATTATAGCACTGTCAATACAGTGTCACGACATTAAAATTTAAAGGTGTTCTTTATCGTACAAAGGCTTTAATCTCATTTGTTGAGGTGCCACAGTGGTTAAATTAATTTGGCTTAAAGTGTATGAATTATAAGAGAAAAGCCAATAATTCGTAGGTGTTGATTCTCTTGTCTCAGCTCATCAACAATAAGTGGGTGAGCTGTTAACCAGGATTTTGGTAGGGATAATTCAATAGTTTGATCGGTGAGTTTGGTTTGGTAACAGGGTAGAACGTCATCCTTGCGACGATGACATAAAATTACCGCTAAACGGAGTATCACTAATAAATAGCATGCCGTTTTAGCATCAACCACTGTTTGTTCAATTAATAACGCTAGGTCAATATCGCCTTTATATAACTGGACAAATGTTGCTAATAGTTGCTGCTCAGCCTGACTAAAACCGGGTAGGTCAGCATTGTTGACGATATAAGCACCGTGGCGTTGATGGTGTTTATATTCGAGTAATAAACCAACTTCAAGTAAGGCACAGCTGGCTGTTAATAATTTATAACTATTGTCTTTTTTAAGTGGGCAGTAAAAGGCTAACTGGTCAAATAAATTGTGGACCTGTGAAGTAATGCGTTTGGCATGCTTTTGATCAATATGAAAGCGCTCTATCAATGAAGCAAGCGTCCGTTTTCTGATACTGAGTTGACGCATATTAGGCAACATTTCATAAAGTAAACCTTCACGTAATGCACCACTTGATAATTGGAGTGATGTAATAGAAAAACAGTCAAAAATTGCAATTAAAATAGCTAAACCACTAGCAAATACTGGGATGCGATCGCTAGTCAGGCCATTAATAGTAATAGCATCAAAATGTTTAAAATCTAGTAATTGGCTTTGGAGCTCTTGTAAAAAGTCAGCGGTGATAACGGGCGGTTTATGCTGGGAGTGCAAGATTTCAGCTAGGGCTTGCATTATCCCTGAAGCGCCTAATACCGCTTGCCAACCAACTTTCTGATAGGTCGCTACTAATGGGATCAGTTGTTGTTGTGCTGCTGAAATGGCCTGCTTAAAATTGTTTTCTGATAGTTGTCCACTGGCAAAATATTTTTCTTTAAAAGTGACACAACCAATATTTAAACTGGTGAAAATTTCAGCATCAAAACAATTACCGACAATTATTTCAGTACTCGCCCCACCAATATCTAAAACCAATCGATGATCAACACTACATGAAGTATGAGCAACACCTAAATAAATTTGTTTAGCTTCTTGTTCACCTGTGAGTAGTGATATTTTCTGACCAAGAATTTTTTCAGCTCGGCTAAGGAATTCATCAGCGTTGGTAGCAATTCTGAGGGTTGCTGTTGCTACAATACGAATGTTTTTTTCGGGAATATCTTGTAAGCGTTCGGCAAAAAATTTTAAACATTCTTCACCGCGTGCAATTGCCGTATTATTTAAGTGATTATTTTTATCTAAGCCTGAGGCCAAACGTACTTTACGTTTGACCTTATCGACGACTTGTACACTATCTTCTAATAAGCGAGTGATCAGCATATGAAAACTATTTGAGCCTAGATCTATAACGGCAAATAGTGGTAACTCTGATACGACTTGCTTATTGTCGATAGCGCTTTTAGTCACGTAATAATACCTTAGGCTTTACGCCCACGATATTGGCCTCCACCACTACGGTTGCGGGTATTATTACCCTGCTGTCGGTTACCGTTAGGTTTATGGCGGCGTTGACGTGGCTTAGGTTTTGGTAAATCAGTTAATAAGGCATCAGGGTCGTACTTACTTACTGGTAATAAGTGATCTATATATTCTTCAATGGCAGGTAAATTAAAAACCGAGTCTTCACAAGCAAAACTGATAGCGTGACCTGATGCGCCAGCACGACCAGTACGGCCTATACGATGGACATAATCTTCACAATCATCAGGTAAGTCGTAGTTAAAAACATGAGTAACGCTTGGAATATGTAAACCACGCGCAGCAACGTCAGTAGCGACTAATATATCAAGGGCACCGCTAGTAAAGTCTTCCAATATTTTAAGACGTTTCTTTTGAATAACATCACCGGTTAATAAACCAACACGAATTTTATCCGCTAGTAAATGATCATAAACTTTTTCACAAACATGTTTAGTATTAGCAAAGATAATGGCTTTTTCTGGCCATTCTTCTTCAATAATCGTTTGCAATAGTCCCATTTTATCTTCGTTTGATGGATAAAATAATTCTTCTGAAATACGCTTGTTAGTTTTTTGTTCTGGCGCTACTTCAACACTTTCTGGATCATCCATATGTTCGAAAGCAAGCTCTTTAACACGAAAGGATAGGGTGGCTGAAAATAGCATACTTAAACGTTCAGCTGCGGGTGGCATTTTTCTGAACATATAACGGATATCTTTAATAAAGCCTAAATCGAACATACGATCCGCTTCATCAAGCACGATAACTTCAATATTACTGAGGTTGTAGATGTCTTGTTTTAAATAATCAATCAATCGACCACAAGTGCCAATTAATATATCGACACCATTTTGTAATTCTTGGCGTTGACTTTCATAACCTTCG
>Ga0307488_10005418_pt1 | contig 10538 bp, 10 predicted proteins | sample SB02metaG_FD_202248 | JGI IMG/M metagenome (GOLD analysis project Ga0307488, IMG submission 202248) | Sea-ice brine microbial communities from Beaufort Sea near Barrow, Alaska, United States - SB 0.2 | ecosystem: Environmental > Aquatic > Marine > Coastal | place: USA: Alaska | collected...
TTAGGGAGACGTGATCGGTGCGCCTTCTGGTATGAGCGATCCGCCGAGCCATGATCTACCTTGATAACAATGCAACCACCCCAGTCGACCGGAGGGTGAGTGAGGCCATCTGGCCTTTTTTTGGCAAAGAATTTGGTAATCCTTCAAGCCCCCATGGAGCAGGTCGGGGGGCGCGGGAGGCGGTTGAGCGGGCTAGGTCCCAGCTAGCAGAATTGCTTGGGGTCGCTGCGGAGGCCTTGTTTTTCACTAGCGGGGGAACGGAATCGATCAGCACCGCGGTGCGGGGAGCCCTCGCGGCCCAGCCCAGTAAACGGCACATTGTCACCTCTACCTTGGAGCATAGTGCGACCAAAAATTTGTGTGAGCAACTGGAGGGCGAAGGATACCGGGTCACCTGGCTGCCGGTCGATTCGGCGGGTCAACCGAATCTAGCGGCTTACGAGAAGGCGCTCAGCCAAGAGACGGCCCTAGTGAGTCTGGTCTGGGCGAACAATGAGACAGGGGTGCTCTTTCCCATCGGGGATATGGCGCAAATAGCCGACGAGCGGGGTGTCGTTTTCCATGCGGATGCGGTGCAGGCCGTGGGAAAAATCCCTATTGATCTTCAGGCTGTTCCTCTTCATCTGCTCTCCCTTTCGGCGCACAAGTTTCACGGCCCCAAGGGAGTGGGTGCCCTTTATGTTCGACCGGGCTTGGGCCTGCCCCCTCTCATGGCGGGAGGCGGACAGGAAGGGGGGCGCCGAGGGGGAACGGAAAATGTCCCAGGAATTGTCGGGTTGGGCGAGGCGGCCGAGTTGGCTTGCCTTGCCTTAGCCACCGAGATGCCTCGAGTTGCGCTCCTGCGCGACCGATTTGAGGAGGGTCTGCGCCAGCGTTTTCCCGGAGTATCTTTTCATGGCGGCTCCGCCTCCCGCCTGCCCAATACCTCAAATTTTTCTTTGCCAGGTTTTGAGGCAGAAGGTGTTTTGGCCGTTTTAGATCGTCTCGGGGTGGCTTGTTCGATCGGCTCCGCCTGCAGCAGTGGGCAACCGGATGCCTCCCACGTCCTCCGGGCTATGGGGGTTTCCGACGACCTCGCCCGCTCGAGTTTGCGCTTTTCTTTTAGCCGTCAGAATACCGAAGAAGAGATGAATTCCGCTCTGTCTGCCCTCGTTCAAGCCGGGGATCGACTTCGACCTTTTGCGGCTGGCGATTGACGTCCGAGGATAATTCTGAAAATCTCTCCATTCCTTTTATGCGACACACCTTGTCCGTCCTAGTTGAAAATCGTTTTGGCGTGCTCACCCGCGTTGCCGGAATGTTTAGCGGCCGCGGGTTCAATATTGATACACTCAATGTTGCACCCACGCTCGATTCCTCCATGTCCCGTATGACCATTGTGGTGAGAGGTGACGACAAAGTGCTCGAGCAGGTGACAAAGCAGACGGAGAAATTGGTCGACGTCATCAAAGTGGACGATTTCCGAGACGATGAATTCGTTGATCGTGAACTCGTCCTCATGAGGGTCGACGTGACCCAGCAAACCCGCTCTGAGGTCTTGCAGATTTGCGACGTCTTCCGAGCCAAAATCGTCGACGTTCGTCTCGACAGACTGGTCATTGAGATCACCGGCAATGAGGGCAAAGTTGCTAAATTTATTTCCCTGATGCAAAACTACGGCATTACTGAGATGACGCGGACCGGCAAGGTCGCGCTCTCTCGTACCGCTGAAAACGAATAATTTCCCATGGCAGCAAAAATCCACACAGACAAAGACGCCGACCTGAAAAACCTCAAAGGTAAGACGGTCGCGGTAATCGGGTTCGGGTCGCAGGGCCACGCCCACGCTCTTAACCTCAAAGACAGCGGCATTAAGGTCATTATTGGCCTTTATCCGGGCAGCAAAAGCCGCGCCGTAGCCAAGAAAAAAGGCTTTGCCGTCATGGATACGGCGGAGGCGGTCACCCAAGCGGATGTTATTTTCATCGCGGTGCCTGACACCAAGATTGCCGAGGTCTATGAGAAAGACGTCGCCCCTCATTTGGTTAAGGGAAAAACTCTGCTCTTCAGTCATGGTTTTGCGATTCACTTTAAGACGGTCGAGCCGCCTAAGGACATCGACGTCATCATGGTGGCTCCCAAAGGCCCCGGTCACATCGTTCGCCGTCAGTTCACCGAGGGCAAAGGCGTTCCCGCCCTCATCGCCATTCACCAAAACCCGAGCAAGAAAGCCAAAAAAATAGCATTGGCCTGGGCTAAGGGAATCGGTGGAACCCGTGCCGGAGTGCTCCAGACAACTTTCAAGGAAGAGACAGAAACCGACCTTTTCGGGGAACAAGCCGTTCTCTGCGGCGGTGCTTCCGCCTTGGTCCAAGCTGGGTACGAGACTCTGGTCGAGGCTGGTTACCAGCCTGAGATGGCCTATTTCGAGTGTCTCCACGAACTCAAGCTCATCGTCGATCTGATGAATGAGGCAGGCATTGCTGGGATGAGGTTCAGTATTTCTGACACGGCCAAGTGGGGTGACGTGGCGGTTGGTCCTAAGGTTATCGACGGCAGCGTGAAGAAGCGGATGAAAACTGCCCTGAAAAATATTCAGAGCGGAAAATTCGCCCGCGAGTGGATTGCTGAAGATAAAAAAGGCCGCAAGAATTATACAGCCCTCCTCAAAAAAGGAGAAAAGCATGGCATCGAAAAAACGGGAGCTCGCCTCCGTGGTCTCATGCCATGGATTAGCAAACGCAACCTCAAGGGCGCTCAGGCCTCCTACAGTTGATTTAGATTTCTCTTCAGAAAAGCCCTACAGCGCTCAATCAGCCTGTGGGGCTTTTCTTTTTTCGCTACGGCGCTCGCTCCCTTGACCCTCTTCTGTTTAGAACATTCCCATGCCAGTCGCCACTGTACCGCCGCGCCGTCTCTCCGATCTCGACCAGTCAAAGAGTCAGACATCCGATCGCTACCGCGAAAAAATGAAGGCAGGACACCTGCGTCTTCTCCAGCTTCAGCACGCCCTCAAGGACGCCAACCAGAGGGTTATTATCGTGGTCGAGGGACCAGATGCCGCTGGTAAAGGTGGATCGATCAAGCGGTTGGTGGAGCGTCTTGATCCACGGCATATTCGGGTCTACTCCACGATTAAGCCGACCGACGAGGAATACGCTCATCACTATTTGTGGCGCTTTTGGAATAAGCTTCCTCGTCGGGGGGAGATTGCCATTTTTGACCGTTCCTGGTACGGCCGTGTCTTGGTTGAGCGTGTTGAGGGGTTTGCCAGCAAGACCGAATGGACTAGGGCATACAACGAGATCAACGAGTTCGAGCGGCTCCTCCATGACGATGGGGCCATCATTGTCAAAGTGTGGTTGCACATCACCAAGCAGGAGCAGATGAAGCGGTTCAAAAAGCGAACCGAAGATCCGATGAAACAGTGGAAAATTACCGAGGAAGATTGGCGTAATCGGAACAAGTGGAACACCTACATCAAAGCCGCCGAGGACATGTTTGGTAAAACTTCTCCGAGCTTTGCTTCGTGGCAGATTATCCCAGCTAACTACAAATGGTACGCTCGGGCCAAAGTGATTCGCACGGTGTGTGACCGCCTTGGGTCAGCCTTGGGGGTGAAGTAGACCGCCTTGATCGAGAGGCTTATCTATTTTTTTTTCGGTTGATGTGGAGGCGATGAATCACCCGGTGGACGATGGGTATGGCTAGGACAGCCACGCTGGTCACAACCACGAGGGTGCTGAACAGCGCATAAACTGAGGAAAATAATTTGAGTTCATCGGTGGAGCTTGCCTGAGTGTAAATGGGCCCCGCCCCGCTGAGGAACATGCTGGCTTCGAGAAATGAGTTAACCAGGTTGAGATCACTTACTCTGGTGTAACCGATCACTCCGACGCCGAGAGTGGCCAAAACCAGACCGAGTACGCCAGCCAGCTGCCGGGCAACCCGGCCGAGGAAAACCTGGCGAGAGGCCAGTGGTTCGGTGCGATGTTCCCAGGCCAACATGAAATTTGTTTAGGGCAAATAGAGGAAAAGACCAAGGGAGGAAGAAAATTTCTCTTTTTTAGGTTTCTCGCCTTCTCTTGCGGCAAAGGGGTCACATATGGGTCATGGCGGAGGTTCTCGCGCTGGCTAAGGCGTCAACTGCGGCGCTGGTAGCTGCTGCCACCTCGCGTCCGACCAAGTCCAACTTAGCTAAGGTGGCCAGCCGATCCGACCGCGCGGCAAACTCTGGCTCAGGAAAAATGTTGTCCGTTATCCGACATCCGCAGAGGAGGCCGATAAGGATGGCCTCGCGGGGATCGGGCAGATCTTCCCCGAGGACCAGTCGGCCGAGGCGCGTCCGTACTTCGGTGCGTTCATGGCCATCCACCGTGGGATACCGCCGCCGCCCGATAACCCAAAGGATTTTTTTGTCCTCTAAGCGGAGGATACCGCGAGCGATGAGACGATCGAGAGCCGGTTGTTCAATTTCCCGCTGTTTCTGGGATAAAATAGAAAGCCAGTAGGCAACAGGGTGGAGTTCTTTTTCGCCAGCGAGGAGGGACAGCCAGGGGTCGAGGAGAGGGTCTCCGAGGGCGGTGGCATTGATTACTGAGAGACTTTTGTCGTCGGTGTCAATTTTCCCGGCGAGGGCCAGATCGGCTAGAACCGCACCGGCCAGACCGTAACTAAGAGCGCTATAGGGCAGGTGCAAAGCTGCTCCGGTTTGGTCATCCAGAGCGAGGAGGACCACTTCCTCGGTTAAGGTTAGGTCTGGCATGATCATGAGATAGTGGCGTCGGCAACACTTGGGTGAATCTCCAATACCTGGAGGAACCCAGAAACTTCAAAGATTTCTCGGAGGTTGGGAGCCAAAGCTGCAAAACCGCATCTTCCTTTGGCGGTTGCTAATTTTTTTGCGGTAGAAAGAAAGACCCTTAAGCCAGCACTGCTGGCATAGTCGACACCCGAGCAATCGAAAACCAGATGGTTTATCCCAGTGGCCAAGAGGGATGAAATTTTATCTTCGAGGATCGGGGCCGTCCGTCCGTCTAAGCGCCCCGTGAGTATCAGGAGTGGAACTTCATTAGCTGAAGATTCCCTGATTTCCATGATGCAAATTGGGTGGAGGCCTCCCTTGGATCAACCGTAGCTCTTGCTGTATTTTTTCTTGCCAGTGTCTTCCTCGGCCGCTTCCTCTGGCTTAGGTTTTTCTGGGTCCGGGGCGGTCTCCTCTGAGCTGGCGACCGGTTCGCTGGGGGTCTCTGCCACCATTTCCTTGGGTTCCGGTGTGGCCGCCCTGTTTCCGGTCTCAACGTAGGCTATCTGCAACTCTGCAATGACCTTGGTCAGGAGTTCACTTTCCTCCGCATTCAAATTGCCGCGGGTTTTTTCCCGGATCATATCCAATTGATCGACGAATATCTTGGCCACGGGAAGGTTCGGTTCCATGGGCTTGCCTTCGGGGCCGGGCATCTGGCCGAGAAGAAGGGCGATCTGCTGAGCCTGCATGAGGACGAATTCGGTAAACCGGCGGGTTAGTTCGCCGGACTGTGGGGAATTTTGAACTTCAGCCATAAAGAGGATTTAACCTGAGAGGGCGGAGGTTGGACAGACTCGATTTTGACGGAATATTCTTATCTGGATCAGGCTTAGGAGGGCGTAGCCGTGGTTGACTCTGGGGTAACCAGTACGGTGGCACGGAAAGGGTCTCGGAAATATTTATTGGCCACGGCACGGATTTGATCATTGGTTACCGCCGCAATCTCACTCTTGCGCTGTCCATAATGCATCGCCCCCAAGCCGTACAATTCATCGATGGCGACAATCTGGCCGAAGGCCTCGAGGGATTGGTTGCGGATGGCCTCGCTGCCGATCAGCTTTTTCTTCGCTCGGGCCAACTCTCCCTCGGTCAATCCGTTGTGGGCAAGTAGGTTGATTTCTTCGTCGAAGTTTTTCCGCACGAGGTCGACCTTGGCCGGATCGGTGCCAAGGTAGAAAGCAAAGATACCCGGAGCAAAGCCCATCATCTGAGAGGCCCCGACGTAGTAAGCCAATCCGAGTTCCTCTCGGATACGCTGGAAAAATCGGGAGGCCATGTCGCTGCTCGCGGTGTCGATCAGTTCGAGGGCCACTCGGTCCGGACTGAGGGCGCTGGCTCCTTGGAAGCCGACCATGAGGACAGCCTGTTGCTTGGGTTGATGGGCGACAATCTCGACCGAGGCAGCCAGAGGTGGCGCCGTCGGAGGATCGGTCATGAGAAGCTGGCCTTGCCGCAGCTCAGTCAAGAATTTGCCAGCTAGTTGCTGCACTTCGGCTACCGAGACATCACCGAATATAGCGAGGACGCCGTTTTGGGCGGTGACACAGTTGTCGCGGAAGGCGAGGAGTTGTTCGCGGGTCAATGCTGCGACTGAGGCCTCCGTTCCGCTGGAGCGGAGGCCGTAGGGATGGTCGCCAAAAACAGCGCGTCGCATAGCATGCCGTGCTACCGTGGTGATCTGTTCATTTTCTGCCGTGATCGTGGCAATCTGATCATCTTTTTCTCTGGCGATTTCCGAGGGAGGAAAGGTGGCTTGGCTGAGGACGTCGGCGAGGATGCCCAGTCCCAGCTCAAGGTCTGGTTTCATCACCTCGACGGAGACACTGAAACTGTTGTTGCTGGAGTCGGCTCGGATTTGTCCTCCCACGGCTTCGATTGCTTCATTGATCTCTTCTCCGCTGCGGCTTTGCGTTCCCTTGAGTAGAGTGCGGCTGGCGAGGGAAGTAATCCCATTGGTTTCGGCCGTCTCGGCTAATAATCCGCCGCGGAACACCGCAACCATATTGACCAAAGGCAACTTGTGGTCGGGGCAGACAAGGACGCGCAACCCATTAGGTAGAGTAATTTTTTCGATTTTTCTCGGTCCGGCGACCGCCTCAGTCTTGGCGCTTGGGGTGGTGATGCCGCGGGGATTGAGCGAGGTGTGGGTTAGGCTCGTCGGATCGAGGTAGCCTTGGGCCACTCTCTGAATGTCGTCTGTCTTGGTCCGGTCGATCTGCTCGAGGTATTCCGAACCGAGGTCAGGGTTGCGGGCAAGGAGCCAGCTGCCGCCGACGTCGGAGGCACGCCCTCGGGCGGTCGTCAGGTTGCTTAGCTGGTCGGCCAAGATGCTCTTTCTTGCCTTGGTTACCTCGGCCTCCGAGGCGAGGGATGTGCGGTAGTGCTCGACAATAGCCAGAGCCGCCTCAGCGGCTGCTTGGCGTTTTTCTGGCTCGCAGAGGAAATCGATTCCAAAGAGCCCCATCTCCCCGGCCATGTAGGAATAGGCGGAGATATGGTGGACGAGATTTTTCTTCTCTCGTAATTCGAGGTGGAGAGGGGTGCTGCGACCACCACCTAGCACCGTAGCCAGAACATCGAGGGGAGCAGTGTCCGGATGGGTCAGTGGTGGAATGTGCCAGACGAGCGAGCAGCGACTGAGTTCGGTCTCGAACTGCTCGTGAGCCTCCCGGCGCCCCAGCTGGGTGGGTTCGTGGGCAATGAAGAGTGGAGGCTGGGGACGGCGCTCGACCGGCCCGAACCATTTTTCTGCCTCGGTGAAGACATCTTCAGGATCAATATCACCGACCACGACAAGAAACATGTTCTCCGAGGTGTAGCGAGCTCGGTAGTAGCCCTCGAGGTCGTCACGGGTCAGTTGGTTAAAAATGTCGAGATGTCCGATGATAGGCTGGCGGTAGGGACTCTGGCTGAAGGCAGTTGAAAGCATCAGCTCCGAGCTCATGCGGTTTGGGTCATCGAAGCCCATGGCAAATTCACGACGGATCACCTCCTGCTCCTTGATCAGTTCATCAGCCGGTAGGGTCGAGTGCATCGTGGCATCGGCCAGCAGTTCGATGGCGGTGGCTGTTCCTTCGGTTGGTACGTCGATCCAGTAGACGGTGCGGTCGAACGAGGTATAGGCGTTGACGTAGCCGCCAGCCTCTTGGACTGCTTGAGCGATTTCGTTGGGACCACGTTTCTCGGTTCCTTTGAAAATCATGTGCTCGAGCAGGTGGGATAGCCCCGCTCCAAGCCACTGGCTTTCATGGATGCTGCCGCTGCCGACCCAAACCTGTACGCTAGCCACTGGAGCGGAGTGATCCCTTTCGGCTAAGACGGTGAATCCATTGCGGAGTACCCGGGTCTGGGTTTTGCCGCGGCTCAATGAGGCGGCGATTGGGTCGGACGGGGAAGGCGATTTCTGCATAAGGAAATGGTTCGCCGGGTGCGGCGTAATCCGTTTTATTTGGTCTTTTGGGCTAGCTTGGGCTTGCCTGATTTCTGGCGGGTGGAAGCTTTCTCCGCTGGTTGAAACGGGGCAACGAAAGCCTCTTGGAAGCTAAACCCATTCTCGAAGTCCTCCGGATGATCGTTTTCAGCGCGCCCGAAGACGCCGGCCTTGATCAGGTTGAAGACCATGTGCCCGATGTCGCTGGTCGAGCGGATGCCCCAGTAATCTAGGACAGTCATACTCATGGGGCCAAATTGTTGGACCGAGTACTCTCGAAACCCCTGCAAGAGATCGCTGGCGGAAACGTGGGTGGTGCTGGCAGCACGACTTTTACGCCTTCGCTTCTGGGTGAACTCAAGGGCCTCGCGGAGAAAGCCATAGGCCTCGTGGGTGTAGCGCTGGTCGAGGGCTACCACTTCGTCGAGAGTTTCATGAAAAGCCGGTTTTTGCATAGGTTAGCGGGCCTGCACCTCCGCCACCGCCGTCTCTGTCTCTCGCGTTTCCCGCCAGTGCTTGAGACCAAGCCCTGCCAGAAGGGCCGCGAGGATAAAGGCGACCAGTCTGCGTTCTTGGCGCGTTAGCCTGAACATCAAGGTAAGATCATGCGACAGGAAGTACCTCAAGGCAAGTGGTGGGTAAAAATACCCAGGGGGCCGCTTGACCTTTCGACTCCGGCTCTCGTAAAGGTGATAATAGAAATATGCCACTTTCTCAGCAACCTCCGGCCGATGGTCTGGCTGGCTTGGTCGAGCGGGTCACCTTCCACAACGAGGACACGGGGTTTGCCGTCCTCAAGGTGAAGGTGAAGGGGCGACGCGAGCTGGTGCCGGTCGTTGGGGTGGTCGTGGCCGTTTCTCCGGGGGAGTGGATCACCGCCGAGGGTCAGTGGGAGCGCAGTCGTGACCATGGAATGCAGTTGCGCGCCTCCGTCATCCGAGGCCAGGCCCCGACCTCCCTTGAGGGTATTGAGAAATACTTGGGAAGCGGCCTCATTCGGGGGATCGGTCCGGTTTATGCCCAAAAAATGGTAGCCAAGTTCGGTGCGGGTATTTTCGAGATTATCGAACAATCTTCAGCCCGCCTCGAGGAGGTGGAAGGGATAGGAAGAGGCCGCCGGCACCAGATCAAGGCCGCTTGGGCCGAGCAGAAGGTTGTCCGGGATATCATGGTCTTCCTCCACAGTCATGGGATCAGTACGAGCCGAGCCCTGCGGGTCTACAAACTCTATGGGGAGGACGCCGTTGTCCGGGTGCGGGCTAACCCTTATTTGTTGGCCCGCGATATTCCGGGAATTGGCTTTAAGTCGGCTGATGCCGTGGGAGAGAAGCTGGGCTTTGGCCATGATTCCATCCTCCGCGCCCGAGGAGGATTGCAGCATATTCTTTCCCACGGCACGGGAGAGGGGCACACCGCCTTGCCCCAAGAGGCTCTGCTTTCTGCCACCGCGGAATTGCTGGGGATCGACGAGGAGGTGGTCTTGGGTGCTCTCGCTCGAGAGATCGCCGATGGGCAGTTGCTGGCGGAGGAGGTGGCTGGTCAGGTCATGGTGTTTTTACCCGCCTTGCGGGCCGCCGAGGTAACCATTGGAGAAACCCTTCGTCGTTTGGTCGCTCAGCCTCCAGCCTATCCCACAGTTGATTTTCCTAAGGCACTTGCTTGGGTCGAGGGAAAGACAGGCAAGACCCTCTCTCCCAGCCAGACCGAAGCCCTGCGGCAGATCCTCAGGGCGCGGGTGGTGGTGGTTACTGGTGGACCTGGGGTGGGCAAGACCACTTTACTCGACAGTCTCCTCAAAATTATTTCTGCCAAGGGGGTTAAATTCCAGCTCTGCGCTCCCACCGGGAGGGCTGCTAAGCGGATGGGTGAGTCGACCGGGTGCGAGGCGTCAACCATCCATCGTCTGCTTGAGTTTCTCCCCGCGGGGGGGTTCAAGCGAGGTAAGCAGTATCCCTTGGAGACGGATCTGGTGGTGGTCGACGAGTGTTCCATGGTCGACGTGCCGCTGATGGCCTCTCTCTGCCGGGCCCTTCCGACTGAGGGATCACTCATTCTCGTCGGGGATCCTGACCAGTTGCCCAGTGTGGGGCCGGGGGCCGTCTTGTCCGACATCCTCTCCAGCGGGGTAGTGCCCTCGGTTCGGTTGACGGAAATTTTTCGTCAGGCCGGGGCTAGTCGCATCGTTGAAGCCGCCCACCAGGTAAGGCATGGCCAGGTGCCAGAGAACGCGGTGGAGAAGGGTTCTGACTTTGCCTTCCTCCACCGCGAGGAACCGGAAGATATCGCCAAGTTGGTGGTGCGCCTCGTCCGAGAAGAAATTCC
>Ga0307488_10005420_pt1 | contig 10536 bp, 7 predicted proteins | sample SB02metaG_FD_202248 | JGI IMG/M metagenome (GOLD analysis project Ga0307488, IMG submission 202248) | Sea-ice brine microbial communities from Beaufort Sea near Barrow, Alaska, United States - SB 0.2 | ecosystem: Environmental > Aquatic > Marine > Coastal | place: USA: Alaska | collected 2017-05-06
GTCTGTATGACTCTAAGTCTGGGGAACGTGGGATCTTTAGCCGCATTGCAGCACAGAAGATAGCAGCCCGTAACGAGCGTAGGGACGCAACTCACAAGTTTGGGACTAACCCCTGCTCTGAGATCATACTACGCCCCTATCAGTTCTGTAATCTGTCTGAGGTGATTGTACGTGCGGATGATACATTGCAGACACTCAAAGAGAAGGTACGCATAGCGACCATCTTAGGAACCTTACAGGCCACCCTAACGGACTTCCGATACCTGCGTAACATCTGGAAGAAGAACACAGAGGAAGAAGCTCTTCTGGGTGTCTCCATGACGGGTATCATGGACTGTAAGCTTACCAATGGGTCTACTGGAGAAGCAGCCTTAGGCAAGCTCCTAAGCACTCTCAGGGGGGTTGCAGTTGAGACTAACAAACACTGGGCTGAAGCTCTGGGTATCAACCAGTCAGTAGCCATTACGTGCGTCAAGCCCTCTGGTACTGTCTCACAACTGACTGACAGCGCCAGCGGTATTCACCCACGGTTCAGTGAGTATTACATTAGGACTGTTAGGGCTGACAAGAAAGATCCTCTGGCTACCGCTATGATTGACAGAGGGTTTCCCCATGAAGAGGACGTAATGAATAACTCTAACTGGGTATTTGCGTTCCCCCAGAAGGCACCTGATAAGGCAGTCACTGTGGAAAGCATGGGGGCTATGGAGCAGCTAAGGCTCTGGAAGACCTATCAGGACAGTTGGTGTGAGCATAAGCCCTCCATGACCTGCTACTACAATGACGACAACTTCTTTGCTGTCTGTCAGTGGATCTGGGAGAACTTTGATAGCGTCAGTGGTATTAGCTTCTTACCCGAAGCTGAGCATGTGTACAAGCAAGCACCTTACCAGAAGATAGATAAAGTAACATATCAGAAATTGCTTAAAGAAATGCCTAATCACATGGAATGGGACATTGAGGAGACTGAGGATAATACTGAAGGGATGCAGACATTAGCTTGTGTAGCTGGAGTCTGCGAGATATAAACTTAGGGGGCGCAATGCCCCCTTTTATTTACTGCTGTTCTTCCTGTGGGATTTGTCCTGAAAGCATACCAGCCCCATAATTACCCGCTAGTGCTGCATTAGTGGCTACTCTGGGTGCTTGAGCTGCTAATTGTCCCGCTGTGGGACTAAAGTTCTGAGCTTCTTGAGCTATTCTTTGATTAATACGCCTAGCTGTACCAGCACGACCCTTATCATAAATGCCGCCCCCTTCTAATATGTTAAGAGGAGCATTTAGGGGAGAATATTCACCCGCTATTTCCCCACCAGCTAATCTAGCTTTACCTTGTTTAATTCCCCCAGCTTTATTATAAAGAGGCTCTACGGTTTCTGGAGACTCTTTAAGTTCTTTCGCAAGTCGAGTTCTAGCCGCTAGTTGAGATTCTTTTGTATTATAATTATCTTTACCCCTGCCCCCATATACGTTGTACTGCATAGGCGGAAATATAGTTATAAGAGGCTTACCGTCTATAGGATCAAAACCTAACATATCATGCCTGTCACTGACAATTACGTTTACATTACCATTTCGATCCATAGTTGTAATTCTATTAACCCCTCCAAGCTCTTTTGCTCCTGCCTTGAAAGAGTCCTGTAATATATATAACTCTTGTTCAGGATTCCATACCAGTTCAGGCTCAGAAGCTAGTCTTTGTTCGCCTTCCATACGTGTTTGAAGCTGTTTCGGGGTAAGTTTTTTACCCTCTTTAGCTTCTGCTATTATTTTTGCTTGAGGAGCGGTTAGCGTTCTACCTATGGATGCTCTAATTACCTCATCGGGTGAAGCGGTTCTTAGGTCTATTCCTGTTTTATTAAAGTTTGTGAAAAACTGACTTGTTCCATCATTGCGCTGCATCCTAGATTGATCCGTCATACTGTGTTGTTTGTCGGGATCTTTTATAACAATAGCTGTTTTATTTCGTTGGTTGTCTGCAACTCCCCAAGTATTATATATTCTATCTTGTAAGTATTCTTGGTTCTTTAAAGAAACTGGGGGATTCTCTACTCGGGTTGTTGTCATTGTACGCGGGTTATTAAAGACAAGATTATTAAACTGTTGCTTTGAGGGGCCAATTTCACCACCTAAAACATTCAAGTTTTCAAAGTTTTCGCGTAAAAAAGCAGAAGGTTCTTCTCCTACTTGCTTACCGTATAAATAAGCATAAGCTAAAGATCCTTCGGTATAAGACCCAAACCCTTTGTATTCTGCATCAAATTTTTCAAGTTTTGTTAAAGCTTTATCCCGATCCTGAGTGATTCCCCTTTCAGTTTCACTAACTAAAGCTTTTCTTCGTGTTACTAAAGCTTCTGCTTTTTTGGCCTGCTCTACAGTTCCTTTACTAAGACCTGTTTTCTGTTGAAAAGCTAAAGCTTTGGGATTTAAAGCACTAAGTGCCGCATTTTTAGTTCCAGAAAGTATTGCCATTGATAAACCAGCAGCTACTTTTAAAGGATTCCCCGAGTAAAAGCCTTCTACTTGCGTAGGCATGTTACGAGCAATGCTGTTTCCGACTTTAGCTAAGGGGCCAACAAGGGCAATATTACTAAGCGCCCCTAAATCTGTTACAAATTCATTATTTTCTTTGGCAAACTTAACCACTTTCTTACCCATGTCGGTATCAGCAGCAGCCATAATAGCTTCTTGTAGCGGTTTTTCAATGTTTCTTTGGTATGCAGCCTCAACACCAAATTCATCAGGCACTAGAAGATCACCAACAACCCCTAAAGCATTTCCAAAAAGACCGCCTCCCAGCCCTATAATATCGCCAGTAGACCTAACTCCGCGTTGAACAGCATTAATGTCACCTTTTGACCACCAAGCATCATTATTTTCTGTAGTCTTATTATAGAAATCTTCCCATGTAGCGCCTGCTTCATCAACGCCTTCCCCAAGCGCAGATAAGAATCTATCGTCTCCAGTGGTTCTATCTTTTGCTCTAAGATTCATATTAGCCATTATTGCGTCTCCTCTGATTCTTCTCTAGCGTCCTGCATGTAAGCAATAACTGCGAGTCTGTCTGCTTTTAGTTGTTTTAACAGAGCACCCTCAGAAGTTTTAATTGCTTTGTTTAAACCAGTTAGAGCAACACCCAGTGTTTGTTTAAGTGTACCGGATCGTTGTGCAGCCCTTAAAGCGTACATGCCTCCAACTACACCAGCGCCTGCTGCAAGATATCCTAAAGTGCCACTATAAGCTAAAGCCGTTGTACCAATACCGGCTGTTGCTGTTAAACCAATTACAGAAGTAGGCGCATTTAGACCTGTAGCTTTTTCTAACCTAGTAAGCGCCCTAGCTACTGCTGTTAGATCTTCAACATTAGACTTATCAGTTAAAGTGTCCAAAGCATTAAACATTAAGTTTTGTCGTTTAAGTTGTCTCAACACATCTGTCTCAGGAACGGCTTCAGCCACAGAAGCATTTAGTTTATTTCTGATAATACGCATAGCCTGTGACTTAGCATTTTCAAAGTCAGCGTCAAAGACAGCAGGAGAGTTAGCCTTTAAAACACGATCTAATTCTCGTCTAGAGTTTAAAAGACCTAAAGCAGTACCGTCGCTATCAAGAATTAACTTGTTTGCTAAATTCTGCATTCTTTTAGCATGTGAAACTACTGCCTTATTGCCAAAAAAGGCGGGGGACTTAAAAAGATTGTTTAAATCTTGAGTTAATTCTTGCTGTATAAGTTCTGCATCTACTTTAGGATTACCCCTAGCAGCTATACGTTTATTAAGCCTGTCAGTTGACTTGCCTATTTCATCCTGAACAACATTCATATTATAAGTTGCAGATCTGTTAGGCTTAATGTCAGGAAGACCTGTTACTACATTTATAGCTAACTGCTCTTGTTCCGTAGGGTTATATGTTTTAGTGCGTAAGGGGCCTTCTTCAGTAACCCTTCCAGAACTTTTACCCATGTTTCTTGGCTCTAAAAGAGCTACAACGCCTTCTTGTTTATTGGTAAACTTTTTCTTATCTCCAGCAGCAACTAATTTACGTCCAGAGTCTTCCCAGCCGTCGGTTAGAAACTTTGCTTTACTGGCGGGGGCTATAATACTAGCAATGTCAATAGTAGACTCTAAAACTCTAGCCTTTCTTTGGTTTTCCTCCGAAGAGTTTTTCCAGTTGCTGTAGTCCGCTAAAGATTCCTTAGCCATATTAAGCACAGGGCCAACCCAGTCATTATTCATTATAAAATCACCAGCAGCGCCGAAGGCTTCCACAGCCCCGTTGACAAAAGGTTCTTCTATAAAAGCAGGAGTTACGGCTTGTAAAGCAGCTTTACCCGCGCCAATGACAGCTTCCCCAGCGGCGGGTAAGACACCCTCAGTGACTCCTAAGACAGCCGCAGTTGCCGCTGGACTTTGGTACTTTGAAAACTGTAGATTGTCTTGCTGGTAGTCTTCCACAGCACCGCTAACCCCTGAAGCAAGCGTACTTCCCGCTTTGCTAAGATCTTCAACAAGTCCAGAACCTATCTCAGAAAAACTGGGGGCTTGATAGCTTGATCCCTGCTGCTCTTTAAACTGTAAGTATTGTTCCCTTATAATATTGGCTGCTTCTTGATCCCCAGCGTCTAAAGCTCGTTGAGCGCCTTCTATGTAGTCTTGTTCTGTTAATTCAGCCACTAATTTAACCTCCTAAGAACGCTCTGGCTCTCGCATTTGGATCTTCTGAATCTGTAGTTGCTTGTGGTCTTTCTTCCGTCATCAAGCCTATTAAGTCTACTAGATCTGCGTTTGAAAGATCACCTTTTTTAAGAGTCTCGGCGGCTTTAGCTTGTTGTGCAAGTACGAAATTCTGAGCAGCCATAAACTCTTTAATAACGCCTCTGATAGTTTTCTCATCTAAACTCTGTTCTCCAGCTACAGCCTCCAAAGCTAACTGAGCATCTTTATCAGACAAGCCTGTACCAGAACCCAGCTTTTTAATAAAGTTAGCCATTTCTTTAATACGACTGATTAAATAGGTTTGAGAAGCTACAATGTTATCATCATCATATTCAGCCCCAACAGCGGTGGCAAGTAATTTACCAAACCTATCAAAGCCTAACTTAGCACCACCAGCGGCTCCAGTGTACGCTTTTGCTAAATTCTCCAAGCCTACTTCATTAGTCCTTAAACCTTCTCTAGCATCCCGAGCCAAAGTGGTTAGTTGTTCAAAACTTTCTACACCCATTTTAAGCAACTGTTCGTTTACAGCATTATTAGAGTTAAAGTTTTTATTAACAGTAACTTTAGGAGCCGGTTGAAGCTCTAATTCGCTGGCATTAACCCACTGTTTAGCTTCAGGATCGACACCAAACATGGGATTCTCAACTTGTCCCGAAAAGTCATTAACTCTATAAGCAACAGTTTCGCCTTCTTTGTTTTCAAACCAAGTAGTCTTAGCTTTACTTCTTTCAGTTTTACCGGAAATAAGTTCTTTAAAGCTGTCAGGAGACATATTTCTAATTGTCTTTTCATCCCACTGATCTGCGGGTAAGCCAGCCTGTGTATATCTTATCTTTCTACCGGCAACCGTATTTACTTTTTCAATGTTTGTAGTAGTAGCCTCTCTTAAATCTGTTACAATATCTTTTAAAATTTCATCATCTATATTAATACCCGCAGCAGTAACTTGTTCAGCAATATCAGTACGACCAGCTTTAGTTGCCTGTTTAACTACAGATGCAATAAAGGCTTCTTTTTGCTGTGTCTTTTGTAGAGCTTCTGCTTGCCTTGCTTTTCTTTCCTGCTCTGCTTGCATAATCTCTTGAGCTTTTAAGATTAAAGCTTGTTGTGCAGCAGGGTCTTGAAGATACTGCGCTCTAGTTATCATTGCTTTAGCAATACTTTCTGGTTTAGACATATCCAAACCTTGAGTGGCTTGTGCTGCTCGCTCCTGCCCTGTCTGCAAATAAGACATATCTAAACCAGTGGCTCCCAACAAACCCCCTAATGATCTAGCTAGAGGATCTGAAGTACCCATCTGTTTATACTGTGATGCCCCTTGAGCTAGTTGGCGTGAGGGAGCCGCAGGATCTTGTTTTCCAAAATTCCTAATACTACTAAATAAACTTTCTGAAAACTTAGCCATTATTTCTTAACTCCCTATGTATTTTGTTTTATCCAATCCCAAATATCACCACCACCTTCTACAATTGAGCTGAACAAACCCCCGCCGCCCATTCCGCCACCAATAACCTGACCAGCGGAGTTCATAACAGAGCCTAATAGTCCAGCTTTTGCTAACTCAGCCTCAAGGTTTGCCTGAACTCCAGCCATTTCAGACTCAGACCGTTCAGTTGCTCCCTGTCTCTGGCCCAAATCAGCAATGGATGCGATATTAGTAGCACCCTGTACTTGGTTCAGAAGTTGAGCTTCCGGTGCATAACTTGATTGTAACAAAGCTTGTAAGTTTGCAATGTCAGCGGCTTGAAGCTGTGAAGGCATGGCTGAAGATTGTTGTCCCAACCCGAACATACCGCTGGCAAGACCTAAACGACCCTGCTGTAGCTGCTGCTGAGAACCTGCGGCTCCTATATCTGACTGCTGTAAGCCTAATAACTGTTGTAACCTTTGAGCGTCTAAACCAGCACCTGCTTGTGTACCGCCCATTCCTAACTGCCCAAGCCCCATACCGCGTTGTAAAGCTTCTGATTCCAGCCCAGAAGAAGCCTGTCTTAACTGACTGGACAAACCAGCAGATGTTGCCGCCCTCCCTAAACCTTCGCTTGAAAGACCAGACCCTATTTGCTCGGCTGACAAGCCTAACTGTGCAAGTTGTGCTGCTCTTTGTTGATCCGCTGACTGTAACTGTGAAGAAACACCCGCAAGCTGCCCCGCCTGACCTGAAAGACTCAAAGCTCTTTGTAAGCCTTGCTGTTCTTCAGTACCGGCTTGTTGCATAGCCATAAGCATTGCTTGGTTCTGAGACTCTCCTTGAGCCTTAGCCATTGCTAATTGCTCTGGGGTTCCACCGTACTGAGCTGTAGATACGCCTAAACGACCTTGACTAGCCAATCGGTTTTCAAGTGACAATCTTTGTCTTTCTTCTTCAGGAGACTGAGCTGCTCTAATTCTATCATAAACTTGCTGCTCTCTACCCCCTCTTGATTGCAACAAACCAGATGCCGCTTGTCCTGCAATATCGCCGTATTGCTGCCTAAGAGATTCTATATCGCTAGGAGCACCGCCACCTAAACCTGCTGTTCCTAGACCTAAAGCCCTAGACCCCAACGCACCTATTTGTTGTGAAGGTTGCTGGTTTAGCATGGAAGAAATATTTCCCCCAAAAAGATTAGAAAGTCCTAAAAGCTCTGAGGAAGGTGCAGCGCCTTGTATACGCTGCTGCCCACCGCTTAAAGATGCTTGTGTAAGCCCCTCAAGACCCGTAGGCGCACCTAGTTGACCTAACTGACTTCCAAATAAACCACCCATAGCAGTTCTTTGAGCAAGTATGGAAGGATCAATGCCGCTTACTCCCGCTAACTGCGTGGATGCTCCCGTTAAAGCTTCCTTACTAAGAGGATCATAAGTAGTTCCGTCCCTAGCACCAGCTCGGCCCAATAAACCTGTAGCGCCTGTCTCAAGCCCCTGTCGTAAAAAGTCTTGTTCTTCACTGAGTGAGAAATCTAATCCTCCAAAACCAGAAGTCTTAGGCAGGCCCGTTGTTGGGTCTATTACCACATTACCTTCAGCATCTAAAATCGGATCGCCACCTTGAGCTGCTACACCGCCCATGCTGGATGTAACGGAGAAAGGCTGAAATTGCATATCTTCGTAGGCTTTCTGACCAATTGTTGCACCGGCAGCTTGTGCTGTGTCTCCAGTGGCTCCTAACTGATCCATCATGCTTTTAGCTTGTGTCGCTGAAAAGCCAAACCCAAGCAGCTTGTCCATTATGTCTGTAAAAGAATTAGCCATTAGTAAGTGCCTCCGGTAATTGTTCCAGCAGTCAGAACACCACTTACATTAAGCGTAGGTATGGTAACTGTTCCTGTAAAGGTTGGGTTTGCTGTGTTTGATTTTGAGGCTACCGCCGTAACTAAGGCATCAAACTCAGTGTCAAAGTCAAATCCTTTAATAATCTTCGCTGCATTTCCTGTAGGAAGAGTATCTTTAGCTGTAAAGTTTGTAGTCTTTGTATAATTGCTCATTAGATCATCCTACCTATTAAAGCTTGAATATTAAGTTCTTGCAAAGATAACGCATTTTGATTAATAGTAGCATCCACACCTATGGTTACTACCGTCCCTGATCCCGTTGTTTTAGTCTTTGGTCTGTCTACAATAATAGACGCACTGTACTCTGAGGTAGATACGTTATATTCACTTACGTTGTAGTATGCAGTTTTACTTCCAGAGTAAATTTCAACAATTTGTTTTGTATAGGCTTGGCTATAATCATAACCCCAGTTTACAACTGCCTGTGCTCCCTGACCACCTATGAATGTAATAATAATCTCTTTAAGGATTTTAAGACGAGAGCTGTCTCCAAATGTTAAAGGATTGCTAAAGTAACTCATGTCGTAGGGTAAGCCATAGTCTTGATAGTTACTGTAAGTAGCAATACCGTTGGTATTCCCTACGTACAATAAGCCGTCCTGAGTTCTCTCAAAGGCTCTCAGGGTCGTGTCAGACCATGTAGTAACCCTATGCGCCCCGTCTTCCAAAGCAGTCCTCATATCAAAGCAATAGACGTACTTGGAGTCACTAAAGGACAGTAAGTAGAAAGCTTCCTCTGGGCTATATATAGACCGTACTGGGCTGTTGACCTGTGCTGCGTTAATGGCTAATAAATCATTACGTACATTCTTGCTAATATCCCTAACGGGCATTGACTTTTCTTGAACAGTCCTACCAAAGCTGCGTAAGCCTTCACTGGACATGAAAAGTAAGTCAGTACCTGTGGGTTGTACTGTGTCTCTCCCAATACAACCTACATTAGCAATAGTGTCCACTAAAGACATTGTTGCAGGGTCTTCCGCTCCTTGATAGATAACAATGGAGTTTTTACCAAAGATAATAAGAAATCCGTTGTGAGCAGATAAAGCTACAATCTCATCAAGACCGTTAGGCCATACTTTATTAATGTTAATAGAGCCTGTGGAGCCTCCAGTCCATTTTGTTCCGTCTAATAAATCAGACCAATAGATTGTTGACTTATTCGCTGAGAAGTCTGCTACCCAGAGTCTGCCAAAGGCTGCTAAGACTTCATTTGCCTGTGGCGGTGTACCTGCGGCGTGGGCATGTGCAGACATTTTCTCAACAGTCCCCGTGTGGGACGAGTAAACCAAAGGCTCTTGTCCGAGCTGAAATATATACAGATGGTCATTAAAATTAACCATCTTCCAGTTATTATTATTAATAGTATAACTTGCAGGGGTTGCGTCAGTAAGGGTAGTTGTGCCTGTGAATATTTTAGCATTACCTGCGGATAAGACAACATTAGCACCCGTAGGGTTAATGTACTCTTTAATACACTCCAATGACTCACTTCCTAAAGGTGTGGTGCTGGAAGTAACCGCCGTAAATCCCTTACGAGAACCTATACGTCCATATTGATCAATAACACAGTTATCCGCAATGGACGCATAGGAAGCATCCAAAGTAATCGGAGAGTCCTGTGTGTTTAAACCTCTAAACGCTGGGGCTGCAATTGTTATGTTTTGTCTTTCTTGAGCCATTGCTTAAACCGCCCTGTAGATCATTTCTTCTGGGTGCTTGTATGCGTCCAAAGCAATTGCATCGGACAAATAATTCTGAGCAAATGAAAGCATTTCACCAGCGGATCTACCTCCAGCTTCTCCACGCTCTCTGGAAGCCAATGCCAATGCCATGTGCAACACAGGCATGTGAGGTATAAAAAGCTTATCAGTGTCTGTAACTAAATCGGGATTACGTTGGATACAGTTTACTCGTATTGTATATACGGCATTGGGTATGGGGTAAAGATCAACTTGAGTGTCTCCTTGTGTATCCACACCATTAAAATTATAAAAAGTAGGACTTGACTTCGGGGGAGTTTGGTTTAAGAAGGCATTGTCCATCCAGTGTGTATCTTTATAAGTCATAAACCCGTTGGACGTATCATTAATAACGTCAATAATCTTAACTCGGTTTCCAGAGCCTACAAGTACATAGCTAAAGATGTCTTCCGTTGTAGTAATTGTAAGGGTAGTACGCAAAGCAGACCAATCCCAAGCGTCTTCAACAAGTCTTTTAGCGTCATTAACAAGATCTCCTATTAGGAGCGAATAAGCATTTTGAGAAATAGAGCTTACTTGTTCTTCTCTGAGCCTTCTTAGAACTCCATTCACTATTTCTAAGTATGTCATTTTAAATTCCTAAGCGGGTTGTAGTCTATAAAATCAAATAATCTAGCTTTATTTAAAAGGTTTGTTTGTTGCACTAAATCCACTTGTCTAGGTTTAAATAAATCAGGGTCAAATAACTTACCACCAGCACCTCCAAACAGGCCACCATCGCCATCGCCGTCACCATCGCCA
>Ga0307488_10005421_pt1 | contig 10536 bp, 11 predicted proteins | sample SB02metaG_FD_202248 | JGI IMG/M metagenome (GOLD analysis project Ga0307488, IMG submission 202248) | Sea-ice brine microbial communities from Beaufort Sea near Barrow, Alaska, United States - SB 0.2 | ecosystem: Environmental > Aquatic > Marine > Coastal | place: USA: Alaska | collected...
AAAACACACTGATTTTATTTGTTAAACTGGCTGGGCAACAGGTGCTAGATAAAGCCTTGTCACGCAGTATTATGCGAACCATTGGCCAAAATACCACAGAAAATCACGTACCTAATCGTATTATAGCGGTGCCTGATTTACCCAGAACATACAGTGGCAAAACCGTCGAACTGGTAGTCAAAAATATTATCAATCACCGAGCAGTTAAAAATATTAAAGCGATTGCCAATCCTGAATCGCTCGATTTCTTTAGCCAATTTGCCAATAACGAGAGTTAATCTTATGAAAGTTGCAATTATCCCTGCGCGAGGCGGCAGCAAGCGAATAAAAAATAAAAACATTAAAACGTTTTGCAATAAAGAAATTATTGGTTATTCCATCGAGGCTATTAAAAAATCGGCTTTATTTGACCGCATCATTGTTTCAACAGACTGTCCAAGTATTGGCGAAATTGCTCTAAAATTTGGCGCCGAAGTCCCTTTTCTTCGACCGGAAGATATTGCCAACGACTTTGCCACTACGCGAGAAGTCGTTGCCCATGCAAAACAATGGCTAGAAAATGACGGTTGTACAATAAGCTATATCTGCTGTATTTATGCAACGGCACCTTTTATTACCCATAATGATCTTATCGCCTCTTTTGAACTTTTTTCAAATACCCTCGATAAGCAATTTTGCTTTAGTGTTACCGAGTTTGAATACTCACCCTTTCGAAGTTTCACCATAGAAGACAATTATCCTCAACTGCTATTCCCGGAACATAAGCAGGCAAGGTCGCAAGACTTAGTGAAGATATTTCATGATGCAGGGCAATTTTATTGGAGTCGCATTAACGACGATTATCGTGATGAAGCCATGATTGATTCTAAAAAAACCTTAGTATTCCCCCTACCCCGCTATAAAGTGCAAGACATTGACACCCTTGATGATTGGCAAAGAGCTGAAGCGATGTACTATGCGTTAAAAACTAAAAACCTGGTGTGAAGGTGAAAACTATCGCCATGCGTTTTAATGTTAATCCCACAGTCGGTTTCGGTCACTTTGTACGTTGTAATGAAATAGCCTACCATTTGAAAAAATCAGACTGTAACGTTATTGCCATACTCGACCAATACAGTTCGATATCAACAAATTCACCGATTTTTTTTGATAACACTTTCACCCTGCCTACTGAGCAAGATGCACTAAGCACAGCTGAAATTTGCGTTGCACAAAAAGCAGAGGCGCTGTTAGTTGATCATTACCATTGTGATCAAAATTATCAAGAACAGCTGAATCGTTATCCGCTTTATTGGGGCCAATTTGATTATAAATGTAGCGGATCTTACTTAGGTGATTTTTTGATAAATATTAATTTAACGGCTACGAGTGCCTGGTATAACGACTGCCAATTATCCAAAAAAACCAGCCTATTGCTTGGCTGCAAATATGCCGTAATAAAACATGCACTCACTGAGTTACCTGCAAATACTTCCTCTGAGCACAATGGCAATATATTTTTCTCTTTAGGCGCAGGAAATGATAACGACTTATATCAAACCATTGCGCCATTATTGCTGACATTACCTTCATTAAAAAACTTACATTTATGCTGCTCATCGACTTGTCAAAGTATTGGCTTTTTAAGGGTTTTAGCAAAAAAAAACACCAAACTGAAACTCCATATAAATAGCAACAATATTGAAAAAGTAATGCAACAATGTACTTTCGGTGTCATAAGTGGCGGTACATTAACTTATGAGCTTGCCACGCTTGGCATTCCATTTGCGTGCGGGTACGTGGCCGCAAACCAAATAAAGCTTTGCCAAGGCTGGCACCAAAAGCGGAGCATGCTCAATTTAGGTGATTTATCTCAATTTTCCGTCGACGATTTACAACCCATTGAACAACAAATAACGAAGATAAATTTATCGCAATTAAAGCAAAGCGTAATGAATGACAATGACGGTTTAGGCGCATCTAGAATTGCTCAACAATTAGTAGAAGCCAAATAATGCATCAACTACAACAGTCCGATTTTTTGAATATTGCATCATGTGATTTTCAACACATAACGTGGCCATTAGTCATCACACAAACAGGCTTTACCTGGACTAAAAACACTGGGTCACTAGTGTTAGCAATGTCTAAAAAACATGTCTTAGAGGCGAATAAAAATAATCATGTAAATGCCATTATTTGCCCCGAAAAACTGCATAGGTTTTGTCAAAAACCTTGTATCATCAGTGACCAAGCTGAATCGATATTCTTCTCTCTCCATAATCGCCTTTCAACCAAATCTCATCAGAATTATATTGATGACTTCGCGCAAATATCCGCGAGTGCCCATATAGAACCGGGGGTTTGTATCGCCGAAAACGTCATTATTGAAGCAAATTGTTATATTGGCAGTGGCAGTACGATTAAACAAAATGCCTACATTGGCCCAAATACCATTATTGGTAGCCAAGGAATGTTACCTAAAAATATTCTCGGACAAAAAACACATATTCAGCACTTGGGTGGCGTTATTATTGAAGAGCATTGTGTTATTCACGCCAGCTCAAATATATCGAAAGCGCTGCATTATGGGGATCATACCCTTGTGGGTGCTCGCAGCCATTTAGGTATTCAAGTGAACATTGCTCATGATGTCACCGTCGGAGAAAACTGCGAAATAAGCGGTCAAACCATTATTGCAGGTAGAGCATCTATAGGCGATCATGTTTGGATTGGCGCAAACGTTACCGTTTCAAACTGGGTCACTATTGGTGATCATGCATCAATAAAATTAGGGTCAACAGTCATAAACGACGTTGCTAGCTATCAAGAAGTATCAGGAAATTTTGCGATAAATCACAAGAAAAACCTATTAAGTCATGCACTTAAATTACAAGGAAAAGCTTAATGACTAAAATTAATAACAATAACTTTTCCATCAATAATGTATCAATTGCCAATTATCAATCCCCCTATTTGATTGGTGAAATTTCCGGGAATCATAAAGGTGACAAACAACGAATTTTTCAATTAATTACTGCCGCAAAGAAAGCAGGATTTTCGGCCATTAAAATTCAATATTTCACTGCTGACGACATGACCATAGATAGTAAAAATGATGAGTTTACCGTGCAGTCTGGCATGTGGAAAGGCAGAAGTTTATACAGTTTGTACCAAGAAGGTTCCGTTAAAAAAGAGTGGTTAGTGGAGATTTTCAGCTTCGCTAAAGAGCAAGAAATCACGCTGTTTTCTTCGGTTTTCTCTATCGAAAGTATTGCATTATTAGAAGAATTAGGCTGCCCAGCCTATAAAATAGCCTCTTTTGAAGCGATGGATATTCCATTAATTACTGCCGTGGCTAAAACCGGTAAGCCGTTAATAGTATCAACGGGGATTATTGATCAACCTGGCATTAATGATGTTATTCAAGCCTGTGAAAATGTCGGTAATACACAATTATGTTTATTACATTGCATTAGCAATTACCCTGCTCAATATCATGAGTTTAACTTAGCAACTATTAGCGAGATGATATCTCAGTATCCCTACCCTATTGGTTTATCTGATCACAGTTTAGATAATATGGCCACGATTGGCGCCATCAGTTTAGGGGCCTGTGTCATCGAGAAACACATCACCGTTGAGAGCGATGACGGTGCGATTGATTCGCTTTTTTCAATCCCTATCGCTGGATTAGCACATTTTTGCCAAACGGCAGAAAACGCAGCTAAATTACTGGGTAAACCGTCTTACACCAATAGTTCACCCCGCAAAAATTATCGTTCTTTATATATCATTAGTGATATTAAAAAAGGGGACGCTTTTACCGCTGACAATATTAAAAGCATTCGTCCAGGACACGGTATAGCCCCAAAGTTTTACCCCGATATATTAGGTAAAAAAGCGACCAAAAACATACCAAAAGCAACCGCCCTAACTTGGGATTTAATTAGCGAACATCATGACATTGAAAAAGGTGAAGGGTAAGGTGAAGATCTTTGACCGCAATTTAGCCATAATTAGTCAACGCTGGCCAAATAGTTTACGCTTTTTGCGTTACATTGAATCGAGTAGCTGATCCATCTTCAACTACCATTTTTTCATCTGCTTAGGGATTAAATAGCGGCTGATTTTAAAGCATTCCTCTTTCCGTCTTTTTAACCCTTGACTCGCTAAACGGTCCCTACTGGCTTTAAACCGTATTTGGGCTCGTAGTTACATTGACACCTCCTGAGCTGTTACCAGCTGACTCAGGTAACCGTTCCCCGGGGGATTATTCACATCGGTAGTTGTCAAACTAGTTGTCGTGATCACTTATAAAATCGGCTTAATTTCGAGACCATTTTTTTCGGGATTTAGGTGGTGGCTAAAAAGTTATTGGGTGAAAACCCGGAGTATGTCGTGCTCACCGACCAATATGCGGGATATTACTCTATTGCTCAAAGTTGGGGAGCCAATGTGGCGGTAAGCAAACGGTTAGAAACCATCGTTAATGTGCTGTTTCGTATTCGGCAGCGTGTTGAAAAGGGCGATATTACCGAACCGATTTACCCACACCCAATGCAGCGATTACAACGGGCGTGGCGCAAGAGCTTGGTAGACGGAAGTCGCTTATGTATCACGCCCTATACCGCAATCGCTGCGCCTTATGACTAAAGCATGATGTGTTGTGGCCTAACAGCTAATTCGATCGAAAACTTAATTACTCACCCAAAATTTAATTTAAGGATCCTAATTAAGTTACTGGCGCGACTAGGTGTACTTTTTAACCGCTTTTCGGCCCCGTATCAAGCTACTCAGTTCTTTTGACGAAGCATTAAACATTCCATTGGCATAAGCAACTAGCACTGCATTTATTTCCAGTTCGGCTGCAGCAAAAACGTGTTTGTCAGCATCCGTTAACGTGTTTAGATAGGCAGTGATCACAACGTCACGGTGAGTCACGAGTGCTAGAAATGATTTTTCATCAGGATCCTGCGCTGATAACAACACAGTCAGATCCTGATTAAGTTGAACGAGATCCGGAGGAGTAAGTTGATGATTTAACGTTATATTTTTCAAACTGCTGCTTGACGTTTTTGCCTTTGCACCTCGTAAGCTTCTTCTTTAGCGGCTTCGGGGATTTGCGACCAGGCCGTTTTAATGGGTAATAACAGATTAATTACTTCGTCCATTATCTTCAAGCTATTTTGCACATTAGCGTCTGTTAATCGCTGGATCATGTAATCGTAGAGGGAAAATAAATTTTCCGCGACTTCTGCTTTAGCATCCAAATCCAGTGTGTCACGCAAATTCATCAAAATAGCCGAGCTACGGGATAAATGATCCGCTTTGCCGGCAAAATCTTTTCTTTCGATACAGCCCTTGGCATAAGCCATACGATCCAGAGCCCCTTGCATTAACATTAAAGTGAGTTTATGGGGGGCAGCTTGAGCAATTTCCTGTTTGAGGTTGCCCTTTTTATAAGCGTTGATACCTTTTAAAGTCATTTGATTTTCCAGTAAATTTTAGTGACTAAATTAACCAAGTGAGGCGAAAAGCGCCGCACCGGTTGAATTTAATTTTGCGACGGTTTGATCCAAATTCAAATATTTATCTCGCAGAATTTGCTCAGTGGTGGCCATTCTCAGTTCAAACTGCTCCCTCTCGGTCCCCAGTTGATCTTTTTGATCCTTAACTGAACGCTCTCTGGAGTTGAGTAGACCACTGGATTCGGTATATTGTTTAACATAGGAATACAGGCGTGAAGCTGCTCCTTCGTTCGGGTCTGCAAAGAGCGAAGAAATTTCATCAAAATCACCTTCTAACGCTTCTTTTAACCTGTCCTCACCGCTGCCAAATCCATATTTATCTGATGAACCTATTTCTAGATCACCCTCATCGTTAAATTCAATGCCTATCTGAAACAGGCTACCTAACGCCGAGGTTGATACTGCTGAACTTATAATATTCGACATGCCTTGCTGAATAGAGCGGACCATAGAGTCCCCCGCAAAGGCGCCATTGTCTTCAACATCCGATTGCCCGTATTGGGTCAGTGCAGAGAGCTCTTTATTAAGGGCATTATAGTTATCAACAAAATCACGGATCTTGCTTTCTAATCCTTCACTATCGAAGCCGATTGTCAAAGTCGAAGTCAAGGGTGTAACACCGTCCACTGCCAACTCTGATATTTTCGATGCCGTGAAAGTCACGTTTTCGATTACATTCTTAAATTCATTGGTGGTACTTTCAACATCAATACCGTCTATGTTCGCCTTGGCATTTTGCGCATTTTTCACCGGGGTTAAATAATTTATCGATTCAGCGGAATTCGCAGTAGAAACACGATCAAGTTCGGCCAAGTCATTATCATTTACCACAACCAGATCATTACCCGCACCGGTGGTGGTGGAGGTATACACCAATTTGGCTCCACCATCTGCGGTACCTGTATCAATAATACTGGCTTGAACACCGAAGTTATCTGCAGATGCATTAATGGCAGAACTGAGCTCTTGCAATGTCATGCCAGCATTGACATTAATGGAAAAGCTGTCGCTGGTTGCATTGATTTTAAAGGTTAAACTGCCGGCACCGCCAGTTAACACAGGGTCTGTGGTGGCGCTAAATCCACCGTCTATCGCATCTTCTGATTCTATTCGACTACCACCAGCGAGCTGGGTAACCGCGACTTGATAATCCCCTTCCACTGCCGTGTTAGATGCCTCAGCGGTAAATGGCTCGATATTCTCGCTAGGATTTTTTATGGTCGGTTCTCGGCCTTGCAAATTCGTATTGTTGCTTAATTCATCAACACTATCCTGGAAATCTTTCATCTTGGATTTAAGTTTGCCTAAGCCTGAAATTTCAGCGTCAAGAGATTCTTCTTTTTTATCCAAGCGATTTTCTTTCGGCGCTCTTTCAGCTTTGAGTAATTGGCTAACCAGACTTTCTAAGTCTAGACCTGATCCTACTCCCAACGATTGAATAGACATATGAACCTCTTTGTTAACTTAATATTCAGGCCTGGTTATCAAAAAACAATCCCACTGCAGATCCCAAATCGGACTGCAGCTCTTGTATCCGCGCCGATAACTTTAACACTTCTGGGGTCGGAATTTGACGAATAACGTCTCCGGATCCCGCATCCGTTACCTTAATCACCTGTCTGCCGCTGTCTTCGTCAACCGAAAAATTCAACTGCCGATTCTTGCTTTGGACAAAATCATTGATTTGTGTAAGCGCTTCATCGACGGTTTCTTCAAGAGCGTCACTGTTTTGCTGTTCATTCAAGTTATCGGCTGACAAGGAAATGTCTTTAGACTTGTCTAAAGACATTTCCACATCAGGTGAAACCGTTTTTTGTTCAGGTAGTCCGGCATTGTTGAATGAACGGCTCGGGGTATTAATGTCAGCAAAATTCTGGCCAACTTGTGTAAAATCAAGATCCATAGGTCACCTCAAAGCAAGTTTGGCAATTACCCAATATTTATTTTTAAATAGTGCCAAACAAAAATATAAAGTGAAAGTTAGTTACATTAGCTGTTTACTAACTTTCCATGTTTACGCCAAAAATCAGCCCAATAGCAACAATGCGGTCTGAGGGCGTTAATTAGCCTGACTCAGTAAAGACAAAGATGCCTTTGGGACGATCTGATTACGGGTCAAATCTGCAGTTTCCATAGCAAATTTTTATCCCGGATCCTTGAACGTGCACCGGCAATGTTCGCAGAAATAAGACTTGAATTACGAATGGGCAATTGAAAACGGTTTTGCAATGCAGCGCGATCCGCAGAGGAGTTAATAGCGTTTTGTGAGTGCAGCGCTAACTGACGTGTATATTGTAAGGGTAACGATACTTCGCCCAATGCGCCTACCGCTAATTGGGTTAACGAAATCGGACCATTGGTATTTCGTACAGCTTGATTTAAGCTTTGGACTTGCTTGCTCAATCTGTATGATATTTGCAGTTCTGCTACATCATCAGCTGCACGATTGATCCGAAAACCTGACGACAGCCTCTCAAAAGATGTATTCAGTGCTGCTCCTGAATTAAGCAACTGTCTTCGTGCATTCAATGACGACACAATAGTATTACCAAATAATGCCATAGGATCCTCCTGAAAATCTAAAGCTGTAGTCAATTTGACTCACCAATAGATCCGCCTCAATTTCAACGCATGACAGGCCTCCCCATCAGCATTGCCTCACTTAATTGTCAATTAGCACCTCTGCCAAATAACAACCCTGAAAATGATCAGATAGACCACCCCTCGACTAAAGCTATCGGCCACAACTTCAGGAGCTTTAGTTTTTTATGGATAAAATGGTAAATTAGTTGCGATTTGCACATATAGGGTATTTTTGGCCGCTAAAAAATAGCGCCGCCAGAATAAAAATGGGCACAGGTGTGCATAATTAATATTTTATTGCACCCAACATGAAAAATTCTAACTGTTTGAGGGAAGCGGGATAAACCTATTGAAGTCAAGAATTTGACAATAGAAAAAAAGGCCGGGCCAAAAGATCCGACCAACTTGCTCTTCTTAGAAAGAACAAACAAAAAAGTTTCTGTCTGCCTGACAGAATTAGAGAATGAATACGGGCCTGTCAACCAAACTTCTATACTCTGAGCTTTGTTAGTCGGCGCTTTAGGTGATTTCCGTCACCCTGGCTTCCTTGGTCAATTTGAACAACGTTCCTTAGCTGCTTCTCCGGTGGCCTCTTATTTCCAACCCTCTTTAATAAATAACTAACATCACAATATTAATATTCCGTTAATAGCTATACGAACGCCTAAGTCCAGGGTTTTACAAGTCATCAGCGGTATCAGGCTGCCGATTAAGTGGCAAGGTTACCGCCGGTCATGCAGTAACTTGCCGCTGCCGCCTTTACATCGACAATGTTTACCCTCTCAGCAGGCCCCCTCTTAAGGCCTGTCACTAACATCCGTCTTGATGCTCCTTTTGCAACAGTCTTTAACCGTCTCTTACTCCCCAGGGACTTGGTGATCACGGGGAAGTTGAGTGCCCGTAACGGCTTGAAGGCCCCATAGCTCTGATTTTACTGTAAATGTCCTATCCACCGCTAGCCAGTTACAACACCTGATAAGCTCCAGGCTCCACTAGCCAAATGAGTTATACCGTATTATTTACCCCGACTCTGTGGGCTGGCAAGTAGCCATAACGGTTGTCCTTACGCCAAATTAACAGTGAACCTCCTATACTCTGTAATCCACTTGGCACATAACATGCTTACTAATAATTGCTGGCTGGTACCCTGGTCAGCGTCTTTATTGAGCGCAAGCTCAAGCTGACAGGCAGGTTTGATGGCCTACACCTCAAAACCTCACTACCTCCTGGCGTCCTCCTTGTCTGTCAGCGACCAACCATTGATGACGATGGTTGGCCCACTCCACCTACGCCAGCCTTTTACATTAATAATGAGTGCCGTTACCTTTTTCTCAATCTTAGTGGCATCAGCCAAATGGTGATATTTAGCCCTGCAGCAAACTCAACGCTGTCTGTGGCCCCTGAGCCCCTTGGCCCAGTATGGTATGCTCACTTGCTAAATGATTCCCCAGCGGGTTATCTCTGCCGTTTAGAAGGCAAAATTCCTACCTGTGATGGGACGTCTTGCCACAAAAAGGTTTGCCAACATGTTACGCAGATTTCCAATAGTGGATTGAACGGGGTTTTGCACTGCACCTAAATCCGCTCGTTTGGCATCGATAATGGAAATCGCCTCAAGTACCCTAGTTATCGTCCGAGATCTTCCTGCGGCGGTTTCCACTGACCCCCGCCACGTAATAAACCTGCAATCCCCTAACTACCAGTACCAGACGTATTGCTTCTGATGGTTTGGCCCCCATTGGCCCCGACCAGGATTGCAGATGAATAGTTGCCAGATAGAAAATTGGCTCCGGACACTGGTGAGGTGTCACCGATACAATTGATCTTTAATTGCAGGGCTGAAACTTATTTTTGCAGCGCAGCGCCCTCCGGGGAACCGTTGTACCCCAGTGGTTACTTCCCGGGGATCTTCCGCGATTCGTGCCAGGGATATACCATCGTTGGCATTATGCACTGTCATATTCAAACCTAAAAATGCGGTGCTTTAGCGGTTAGATATTTACCATCGGGCGGCATCATCTTTAGCGCTATTAATTCTAAAACCAGATGATAAACGTTCAACCGCAGTATTTACATTATTATTCGAAGTAAATAATTGAGGGTATAATTTATCGTAGGGACAGGGGCAATACTTTAGCAAAGACATAAACCAAACAATTAAAGATCTATATTTCAGTAACTTAATGGGGAACATAAAAAAGGCCGAGGAGTGTTCCCCGGCCCAAAGGCTATGATGTTAAGAGAGAGTGCCGAAACTCTCAATTGTTTGGTTCTTCTAACCGGGTACACTACCTCCTGGCTTCAAAGCCCCAAACAGTAGGGTCTCGAAACCTAGGTTAACTAACCAATTAACCTAGTAAAGATAGAGCGGCTTGCGGGCGCTGGTTAGCCTGGCTTAGCACCGTTAAACTTGCTTGCTGAAGGATCTGGTTACGGGTCAAGT
>Ga0307488_10005422_pt1 | contig 10535 bp, 14 predicted proteins | sample SB02metaG_FD_202248 | JGI IMG/M metagenome (GOLD analysis project Ga0307488, IMG submission 202248) | Sea-ice brine microbial communities from Beaufort Sea near Barrow, Alaska, United States - SB 0.2 | ecosystem: Environmental > Aquatic > Marine > Coastal | place: USA: Alaska | collected...
TAATACTCAAGGTGCAGCTTTTTCATTAGTTTTTTCTGGAGATGCTACAACAGGATGGACTTACACGGAGAAATAATATGTCAAATTACGAAGCAACAAAATACGATTTTTCAGGAGCAAACCTTACCGGTATCGAAGGAATTCCAACAGCAACTATTGTGCCATGGTCTTCTGCATCAGTGCCAACAGGTTTTTTAGAATGTAATGGTCAAACAGTTTCAAGATCAACTTACTCTGCTTTATTTGCGATCGTAGGTACGACTTACGGTGCAGGTGATGGTTCATCAACTTTTCTTGTACCTAATTTAGGTGATAATGTGCCGGTTGGAAAATCTAATAATAAAGCTTTAGGTTCAACAGGTGGAGCAAATACTGTGTCTTCAACTGGAAACGTTGGTGGTTCAACAGCTAATGCAACTTTATCAATAGCACAACTTGCTTCTCACAGTCACAGTTGGACAGCTGGTGGCCCTGGTGTACCATATACCAATCCAGTTTCTCCGGGACCTGGTAGTCCTGGAACTAAAAATACAAATAATACGGGATCAGGTTCTGGTCACTCACACAATATGAGTGCAAACTTTTCTGGAGATGCGACTTCAGTTTTACAACCTTATTTAACAATTATTTATATTATAAAAACTTAGGAGAAAATATGACAACACAAGCAAATTGGACAGTAGTATTCGAAGATAAATGCATTATTAAAAATTATGCAGAGGGTGCTAATGAAGGTGTTGGATACATTATTGATGATGATTCTTTCTGGTCTGATTCTAAATTTTCAAATATTTGGGCTATCCAACACGGTAGCTCAAATATTTCTGATGAAATAGAATATAGAGATGGAACTGCTCATTCATCATTTGCGGATGCAAACATTGGAGACATAACTCAATTTTCATCTAGATGGGATTTAGCTCATTTATCTAAATTACAATCAGATTGGGATGGCAATAATGCAATAGATTCAGATGGTAATTCTACTGAAACTGAAGCTGAGAAAATTTCAAGATTAGGTGCAAGACCTACATCTTATTCTTCTTAATTATTAATTTTTATTAAAAAATAATGATGTAGTAAACCTGTAAGATGGTCCTAAAATATTTTGAGCTTTTATAGTGTGTTTTATTTCTCCATCAAATATAATACCTCTGTTGGGTGTATACGGACTAGATTCCATGATATCTTTACCATTATCTTTGTAAAAAACAGTTTCACCTCCCCATTCCGGATTCCATGTTAAATTAGAATAATGTAAAAATACAAGTTGATCAGTATGATTATGTATAAAATTAACATCCATATTTTTAGTTAGATTAATTACACACTTATCGTAATTATTAATTGTTATATTTTTATTTTTTAATTTATCCAAAACAACATCTAATATTTTTATATTTTTAACATCATCAAAAGTATAAGGACTATGTAGACATGGATACATTTTATGCTGAACTTCATCGCTGTCGTCCCATCCTATTCTAAAATTAGAATTCATAATTGTACGAAAAAGTTGATTTTGTATTTTATTTTCAAAAAAATTATCTATTATTTTAATCATTATCTCAACATCATCCAAGAAGTTAAAATATATTTTTCTCCAGATAAAGGAGGGTTTCCTCTATGGACATAAGGAAATGCTGCAGGCCAGATAACTATTCTACCTGTTTTAGGTTTTGTTCTTTTTGAAAAATGAAGAAATTCTGTTTCTCCGCCTTCTTCTACATCATTTAAATAAATAGAAAAAACAATAGCTCTAGCTTCATTATCGAAACCTTTCCCATGTTCTATGTGCCATGCATGGTAGCCTTCTGTTGGTAGAGTCTTTTGAATTTTTAAAGTTGTAAATCTAAAAACATAATTATCATAAGCATCACCCACTCCTGTATTTTCAAGATAATGTTGTAGAGCTATGTCAAAATTAACTATTATTGGTTTTAAATCTTCCCACCAAACATCTATGTTATCACCATTTGCAAAATACTGTTTGTCTTTTTTTTGTAACATAGATGCTTTTTCAAAAAACTTTCTATTAAATGTTTTATGAAATTTATTTTCATTTTCATATAATTTAATAGCTTTATTACATTCTTCTTTAGTAATATAATTATCATACACTCCAATAAAATTATCTATATTAACTATTTTTTCATTCATCTATTTTATCCTTTTTTATAAATATTTGGATTGTTTTTCTAGGTACTATTGGTTTCATTACAGGAGTTACTTTATGATCTAGTGGAGCTTTAACTATAACTATTGAGTTACCTACTAGTGGTATAAAACCATTAGCGTTTTTATCTTTAAATAAAAATTCTCCTCCAAATTTTAAATTCCATCTTCGATTTATATAATAAGTTATACCATATCCATACATACCATCATCATGCCAGTTAATACCACTCCCATCTTTCATAGAATGGATTACAGGTTTAAAATTTTTAACCTTAACTCTATGAAAAGGATTATTTTGTAGTAGTATTTTAATTTTTTGTAGAGGTCTATATTCTATATCTAAAAGTGTATTTTTAACATATTTTTTATAACCAAACTTTAAACCCTTTTGCCAAGTTTTTTTTGTTGAGTGTAGCTTTATCAAACTACTTTTAAAAGTATCATAATGTAATTTTTTATAAGTAGGATAATCTAAAAAATCTTGTATGTAATATAATTTTTCTGGTATTGAATATATTAATTTCATGAATGTAAAAAACAGTTAATTGAATATCTAGTACCTTTTGTTACAGGTTCTGTTCCATGTATCCAAATAGGTTCGGCAGGAAATAACATCGCATCACCTGTTTTAAATACCTCTTTAATTTGACCATCAAAAAATCTAAACTCTCCACCTTCATAGTCTTCGTTTAAATTTAATGTACAAGAAGCTCTTATTTTTGCGTCAACATCGGTATGATCCTTAATAGATTGACCTTTTTTATATTTTAATATTCTGATGTTTTGACTAGAGTTAATTAAAAAATCACTAAAGGTGGGACTTATTTTTTTAGATTTAATATATAATACATAGTTAGCTATCATTATAGCTATATATTTCTTAGCTTCATTTAAAGAATATAAAATATCTTCATTTGGGTTTTCTATTCTAGATAAGTTTAAACATTTAAAATTATCTGTTTCACGTTTTTTAGTCTGATATTTATAACTACCTTCTACTCCATTTAATTCAGGATATTTTTCAAATATATTTATTATTTTTTTACACACGTTTTTAGGAACTAAGCCGTTGATCCTATATTTTAAATCTGAAATTTTGTGGTTATAAGACATACTTTTTTAAATACATTTTACTTATTTCTGGAAAATATAAATAGTAAAAACTATTTTTTGTAGACATTAATGTATCTATAGCATCCTCAACACTATTTATCAAAGGTTGTCCAGCAAGATTAAAAGACGTGTTCAATAACATTGGAACACTAGTTAGTTTATAAAATTCATTTATTAAATTATAATAATAAAAATTCTGTTCTTTTTTTAAAGTTTGAATTCTACAAGTATTGTCAATATGAGTAATTCCAGGAACACCTTCTTTTTTAACATTAAAAACATACGACATAAAAGGAGTTTCTTTTTTTGACTTTAAATCAAACCATTCATGAGCATGTTCAAATAAAACTGTTCCAGCTGTTGGTCTAAACCATTCTCTGTTTTTTAACATATTTATTTTTTCTTTTCCAAAATTATCTCTTGGATCAAATAAAAAAGATCTATTTCCAAGTGCTCTTTTTCCTGTTTCATTTTTACCTTGATAAATTGCAACAATATTTTTTTTAGCTATTAATTTAGCTATGTCTTTTGCAGACACGTTAATACCATCTTTTAAAGGCAGCATACTGTAATCAGGGGGATCTCCTAAAAATAAAGTTTTTATTTTATTGCATTTATATTTTTCTTGGTTAGCATACCATAAAGCAGCTCCCATAGATAAACCGCTATCATCAGCAAAAGGGTCTACATATAAATTAGGAACAATATCTAATAACTTACTATTTAATACAGTATTTTGAAATACTCCTCCTGAAACACAAATATTTCTTTTTTTATTTTTATTAATATTTTTAATATATTTAAGTACAGTTGTTTCTAATATCGATTGCACCCATTTACAAATTGCTGTTTTGGAAACATTTTGATCTTTTCTTTTATTAGTTAAAGCAAATAAAACATGTTGTGATAATTGAAAATGATTAAATTTTTTAAAAACTGTATCAGTTAAATCTAATGTATTATCGCTATAACACGATAAACCCATAACAGAACCTTCTTCTTTATACCCTAAAAATTTTTTAGTTATTTCAAACAAATCTCCTAAACTTATAGTATTTATGTATATATTTTTTTTATCAACGTATTCTTTATTTTGTACTGATTTAAATACTTGAAATATTTTTTTATATTTTTTTTTGTTAAAATAATACAAAGAAATTATTTCTAAGTTACTGTTAGAATCTTCACTACCGCTTCCATCCATAACTAATACATATGATTTTTTTAACCCCGAATTAAAAAAAGAACAACAAGCATGAAAAAAATGATGTTTTTGTTGTTCATAAATAAGTTTTGAACACTTTATATTTAGTTTATCTAATACTGAATTAACTTCGGTTATTGTTTTTTCTTTTTCAAACTTAGAATCAGAAACTATAACATGCGCAAAAACTATTTTGTCAAATTGTTGGTCTTTATATTTTCTAAACAAAATTGACCAATTATGACTTTTTTTCCGTCTATCTATTCTTTCGGCCTCTTGGAAATAAATAATATTACCATTATTAATTTCACATATAGATGCATTATGTGAGTTATGTATAGCTAATATCCTGCTCATTTTGTTTCTTTCATTACAATTATAATTAATATATAACACATCTATGGCCTTAAAAAAAGTAGATTTTGCACCTGGTTTTAATAAACAAAGCGTACCCTCGGCTCTTCCTGGACAATGGGTAGATGGTGATTTTGTACGTTTTAGATATACTGCTCCTGAAAAGATAGGCGGCTGGGAACAACTAACTGCGGCGTCTAAAACATTGCCGGGCGTAGCTAGAGCACAATTAACTTGGACATCATTAGCAGGGGAACGTTATGCTGCTATTGGAACGTCTCAAGGTTTGTTTTTATATTATGGTAATGACTTTTTTGACATTACTCCATTAGATACAGCTATTACAGGATGCACCATAACAACTGTTAATGGTTCAAATACTATAACTATAAATAAAGGATCTCACGGTTTAGCTAAAGGAAGATATGTGACATTATCTGGTGTGACTGTTACAGGTGCTTCAGACTATACACCTACAGAATTACAACAAGTTTATGAAATACAAACAATTCCAGATGTAGACAAGTTTACTATATTAGCTTCTAGAAATGAAGGAGGCTCAGGTATGACTGCAGCTGGTGCTGCAACTGTTAATCCTTATGTTGAAGTGGGTCCTACTTTTCAAACTGCAGGTTATGGTTGGGGAACTTCTTCTTATGGAGATTCTACTTGGGGCACAGAAAGTGATACGAGTGATGTAATTTTAGATCCAGGAAATTGGAGTCTTGATAATTTTGGTCAAGTTTTAGTTGCAACTATATTTAATGGTAAAACTTTTACGTGGAATGCTGGAGCATCAGGGGCTCGAGGTATTCGAGCATCATTAACTACATCAGGTTTTGCAACAAGTAACAATCCTACAGCCAGCAGATTTACATTGGTTTCTGATCGAGATAGACATTTGTTTCATTTTGGAACTGAAACAACTATTGGAGATACAACAACTCAAGATCCCATGTTTGTAAGATTTTCTAATCAAGAAGATTTAAATACTTATCTACCAACTGCTACTAACACCGCAGGTACATTTAGATTAGATACAGGTAACAAAATTACTGCGGCTCTTCAAGGTAAAGATTATGTTTTTGTTTTAACAGATAACGCTGCGTATGTAATTCAATTTGTAGGTCCGCCTTTTACTTTTAGTGTTAGACAAGTTGGCACAAACTGTGGATGTATTGGGCAACATGCAGCTTCTTATGTCAATGGCGCTATATATTGGATGTCTAATGAAGGCGGGTTTTTTATGTATGATGGTACTGTTAAAGCCTTACCTTGTTTAGTTGAAGATTTTGTGTTCACAGTTCAAAATGGAAATTTAGGTCTTAATTTTAATTCATCCGATGTAATTTTTTCTTCACCAAATTCTTTATATACTGAAGTAAATTGGTTTTATCCTAAATCAGGATCTGATCAAATTGATAGATGTGTGACTTACAATTATCAAGAAAATGTTTGGACTACTTCATCCTTAGATAGAACTACTTACGCTGATCAAGGTGTTTTTGTTAAACCTTATGCAACTGATTATGAATCTACAACCACTCCAGTGTTTCCAGATATATTAGGAATTACAAATCTATACGGAGCTAGTATTTACTATGCTCATGAAGTAGGAAATGATCAGGTCAATAGTTCAGGTAGAACTTCAATCAATGCTTTTATTAGATCTGGAGATTTTGATATTGATGATGGTGAATTATTTATGTCTATGAGAAGATTTATGCCTGACTATAAATTTTTAGTAGGTAACTCTAAGGTAACATTATTTATATCGGATTATCCTTCTGACGCTCAATCCGGTTCACCTTTGGGTCCCTTTACAATAACCACTACTACTGATAAAGTAGATACTAGAGCAAGAGGAAGACTATTATCTTTAAAAATAGAAAACGATGCTGCGGGTGAAACTTGGCGTTATGGTAGTTTTAGAATGGATGCTCAACCAGACGGGAGAAGATAATGACAAAAAGATTAAACATTAAAAAAGCAATTAAGAAACCAGGTTCTTTAAGAAAAGCTTTAAATATTAAAAAAGGTGAAAAGATACCTTTAGACAAACTAAATAAGGCAGCTAAAGCTAAAGGTAAATTAGGTCAACGAGCTCGTTTTGCTAAAACATTAAGAAAAATAAATAGAGCGTAATGGCTAAACTAACTAACTATATACCTGAACCTAAACAAGAATATGATGTAGAAAATCAAAGACAAATTATTGAGTCAATGACTACAATGAAACAACAACTTAATTTTTCTTTTCAAGAAGATTTAAAAAATGAACAGGATGCTTTTAATTACTTTTTATCATGACAATACAATATAAAAACGCTAGCAAAATATTAGACGGAACGGCTATGACAACTCTTTTAACTATATCCACGTCTGCTATAGCTATTGTAAAATCTGTATATGTATCTAATAACAGCACAGGAGCTGTATTAGTTAATTGTGATCTAAGAGATTCATCTGCTAGTACAGATGTAGAATTTTTTAGAAAAGACATAGCTGCTACAAGCACAGTCAATGCCACAGAACAGGGGTTGAATTTAGAAGCAGGAGATGCTATAAAAGCTCAAGCAGAAACTGCTAATAAACTTGAAGTAGTAGTTAGTTATGCGCTTATAAACAGAGAGAATGAAAACGGATAATATACATAAAATAGATTGCACAACAGTAACAATTTATAGAAACACAAAAACAGGCAAAACGTCTAAAGAGAAAGTAGAGGGTCCTGATATTGTAACCGATGTTACAGTCGAGATCTCACCGAAAGGATTGGATGTTTTCCAGAAAGTTATGAATGAAAATAAGAAACCAAAGCCCTAAAGGCGGAACTGAATTACAATTAGGTTTTCTACATCAATATGTAGATAAGAATTTATTAGATCAAGTACAAATTTGTACTAGCGTACCGGGTAAAGTTCCTATTGATCCTAATAAACTTAATATACTTTGGCAAAAAAATTCTTACGATCAACCTAATTTATATCCGTGGTTTAAAAATAAAGCTAATCATCACAAGTATGATTGGTATGTTTTTAATTCTCATTGGAATTATGAAAAATTTAGAATGATGTTTGGTATACCTACTGAAAAATGTGTGGTTATTAAAAATGGAGTTGAAAAAATAAAACAATCTCCACATTATGAAAAAGGTAAACCTATTAGAATAATTCATCAGAACACACCCTGGAGAGGATTATCTGTTTTACTTGGTGCAATGCAATTAATTAAAAACCCATTAATTACTTTAGATGTTTATTCTTCATGTGAAGTATACGGTAAAGAGTTTCATGAACAAAATGATTATAATTATAGAGCATTATATGACCAAGCGGAATCTTTATCCAATGTAAATTACATTGGTTATAAACCAAATGAATATATTAGAGAACATTTACCAGATTATAATATGTATGCTTATCCTAGTATCTTTGAAGAGACTTCCTGTATTTCTTTATTAGAAGCAATGTCTGCGGGACTATATAGTATAGTGACCGATTACGGAGCTTTGTTTGAAACAGGAGCAGAGTTTCCAATGTATATTCCTTATGACAGTAATTACAAAGCGTTAGCAGAAAAGTTTGCTTATGGTATTGCTGCTGCAGCAGAAACATTACACGAGCCACAAATACATAGTCATTTAACCACTCAAGCTAATTACACTCAGATATATTATTCTTGGCCTAAGCAAGCATCTGCGTGGACAACATTTTTAAAAGGAGCTATAAATGCCAAAGCCAAATGAACCAATATGGTTTAACGTAGATAAAACCGAAACAGCAAATGATGATACCTATCAAACAATTAAAACCAATAAAGTAGAAAATAAAATGGTAGAAATAAACTTGGGTACTTCACCCCACAAAATTATGGTATGTACTCCTTGTCATAGTGATGTCAGCATGCATTATTGTCAAGCCGTGTTAAAGTTTCAAATGGCGTGTTCTAAAGAAGGAATACAATGTAGTTTTACATTACTTAAATCATCATTAGTTACACAAGGTAGAAATCTATGTGTAGCAGAATTTTTAAATCACGAAGATAAATATACTCATTTATTGTTTATAGACTCTGACATTGATTTTGATCACAAACCTATTTTTAAAATGTTAGAGTTTGATAAAGACATAATTAGCTTACCTTATCCTATGAAAATTTTAAGTTGGGATAAAATATGGCGAAGACTTAACACTAAAGAAGATGCTATCAGTAATGAAAAAGACTTGGCTACAGCAGGTTTTACTTTTCCTGTTAAAGTAGAGGACCCTAATTCAATAACCGTGGACAAAGGATTAATGGAGCTTACTCATGCCCCAACTGGATGTATGTTGATTAAAAGAAATGTATTTAAGAAAATGATTAAAGAATATCCTCATTTAGAAATATATCAGCCTACCAATATTAATGGTAAAGAGGTTAAAAAAGATAATATGTACAATTTATTTGACACCTTACATGACCCTAAAACAAAGAGATATTTTGGAGAAGACTTTGGGTTTTGTCAAAGATGGACGGACATAGGTGGTAAGGTATACGCTTACATAGATGCTCCTATAACTCACGTTGGAGAATATTGTTATAAGGGTCGATTTAGAGATGATTTATGGCAAGCAGGAAGACCTGTCAAATCTGTTGACGATAGTAAAAAAATCAAATAAAGTATCATATTTACAGGATTTCTACGCCTGCTTAACAGTATAAATATATTTAAATTATGGCGATATCTAGATCTTTAATGAACAGACAATTACAAGCAAACGGCGGGATAATGCAAGTTGCACCTAGAGAGAAGTTTGGCTTAGGTAGTTCTATTAAAAAATTTGTTAGAAAAATTATACCCAATGAAGTAGCAGAAGTTGCAGTTAAAGCTGCACCTTTCGTTGCACCCTTTAACCCGGCAGTTGCAGCGGCAATGTCAGGTCTTGGTACCTTTGATCAAACAGGAAGCATAGGTGATTCTTTAAAAGGTGGAGCTTTAACTTATGGACTAGGTCAAGGTGCTAGATATTTAGGTGGAGCAGAATTACAAGGTAATCCTTTTCAAACAGGGGGAGCATTTAGAGGCGGACTAGAAGGACTTAAAGCAGGATTCAGTTCTCCATTAGGTACTCAATCAGGATTTAAATTAGGTCAACCCGTTCAAGAAGTTCAAGGTGTAGGAACTACAGGTGATGCAAGTATAGCAGAACAGATAGCTGCTCAAGGAAGAGCTGTTAACGCAGAACAGACAGGACTATTCACTGAAGGATTAACAGGCGGAGCAGAAACTATAACCGATGCAGCAACTCAAACAATTACCGGTTCACCAAATCAAATGACAATTACAGATTCAATAAAACAAATTGTAAGTCCTAATAGCACTATAGGAGACAGAGGAAATGCAGCATTAGATCTTTTAAAAAGAGGAAGCAAAGCAGCATTTACAAAAACTGACGCTAACGGAAATAGAGTTATTGACAAAGCAGCAGTATTAGGAGCAGCAACTTTTGCAGCTTCGTACGCAGAAGCTAGAGCTTTAGCTGCAGATGCTGGAATAGATTTAACTGAAGAAGAATATGATGAGTCTTTAAGAGACGAGAAAAAAGCAGAGTACGCAGGTTACTTAGAGAACTTCTTTGCTGGTAAAAAAGACGGTGGCAGAATAGGATTCGAGTCTGGTGCTAATGAAATGATAAAAACAAAAT
>Ga0307488_10005423_pt1 | contig 10534 bp, 9 predicted proteins | sample SB02metaG_FD_202248 | JGI IMG/M metagenome (GOLD analysis project Ga0307488, IMG submission 202248) | Sea-ice brine microbial communities from Beaufort Sea near Barrow, Alaska, United States - SB 0.2 | ecosystem: Environmental > Aquatic > Marine > Coastal | place: USA: Alaska | collected 2017-05-06
GGTGCAGGCCTGCACGAACCTCTTGGGCCCAAACATCAGTATTGGCGCGCCAGCGAATAGTTGCCCTGGTCATCAAAACCGATGACCTTAAAGCCTTGGTAGGCTTGGCCTTGCGCGGCCATGCCCGGCGAACGGGCCGGCATACCGGGTACCGCTAAGCCCTTGGCCCCCACCGGCGGATTGGCTAGAAAGGCTACTATATCGACTTCTGGAATATGGCCTTCGAACAGGTAGCCATTAATCACCGCCGTGTGGCAAGACCCCAACGCTTTCGGCACGCCCAACTGTTGTTTGGTTTTGTCCAGATCGACGGGATGTTCAACCGTAACGCTGTGACCGGCCGATTCCATCAACCCAACCCATTCCTGACAGCAACCGCAGGTCGGTGATTTATAAACGGTAATCGCTTCGGCAAATGCGAACGAAAATATCATAACTAAAATAACGGCAGTACTTCTTAATAGAGTTTTCATGGGTTCTCCTAAAATTCTTGGCGGCGAGCGCGCAGGGCGTGGCCGTGATACCCAACTGTTTTGGCCACAGTGGGGTGGGTCTGTTTTTGGGTGACACAAAAATTAGACGCGCGGCGGCCGATAGATTATTTGAGTAAAGCAGAGCGGAGGCGTGATGTCGATCGAGGCCCTTAGGGGCGTCGACATCGGCTGGATTGGCTGGACTGAGGCGTTGCTCAGTACCACAACCGCACCGGAACACAGATGTTGAGCGCAATCGGACTGCGCCGGATCCATGTCTGCATCGGAACAGGTGGTCGGCATCTGCGCCTCTGCGCTGATGCCCGCCTGGGCGTTTACGTGGCAATGACCCCCAGTGGTTACCATGCCATGCGACTGGGCGGCCAGCAGCAAGGTAGCCAGCAAAAATAGCAGGAGAAAACGAACCTCTATGGCTTGCCCGCGCCTCATAACCCACCCGTTGAAAATATGATTAGCGAATAATACCAGAAGTTGAAACGGGTGCCCCTTGTCCTAGGTAAACCTCTGGTAAGGCCGCTGATACGCTAATTGGCCCTCGTGCTGATTCGGCCAACGCTGGATGCCGATCGCTGGCATCTGTGCTGGGTGCGCCTGGCCGACGGTACACTTGGGCCCTAACGCAGCTCAACTTCGATGGCGCGCGCGAGACCCTTAACCTGCGCGATGGCCTGGTCGCAATAGCCGCTGGGCCGGGCCGTAAAGCCTGAAAAGTTGAGCGTACCCACGACATCGCCTCTTATCCACAGAGGCTCGCCTATATAGGACTCCGGCTGCATCACGGTAAAGACCGGGTGCAACATCCGATGGGTGAATTTCTCGAGATGGGTATGGATAAGCATCTGTTGCGATCGCACCACCTGCTTGCAGTAGCTGTCGCGACACGGGAAGTCATGGCCGACCGCAAGGCTGGGCAATTTGAGCTCCGAGGTCACCGCTAAAAGGGTGTAAACATTGCCACAGATTGAACTGACAATCGCAAAGTCGGCAATAAGGCTGAGTCTAAGGGCTTCTAATTGATCATCGAAGCATTGTGCTAGGATTCTGACGGCGGACTCCCAATGACTATTCATCATGAGTCTTTAGCATAGAATCGAAGCGAATCCTGTTCCTATGATCCTTAACGCACTATTGGTAGTAATGTCAGTTATTGCCCCGGCGCCGGGACATCGGTTGCTCAACCAAGCGGCGTTATTTGACGCCTGGGCTCTCAAAATAGTATCCAACCCGCGCCTGAAGTCCCAAATAGCTGTAAACCGTTGCGGGATATTCGGTTGGCCGGAGGGCACGTACTATCTGCAGGTCCGGGTGTTCCGCAAGATCGATCACCATGGCTTTATTGGCTGGTATGTCCGGGTTATAAAGGACTATACGGGGCCTTAATAAGGCTTTGGATGAGACCATTACGACGAGACCGACACTCTTATCCTTGAGCAAAACCACCGTTCCAGGCGGATAAATACCAAAGGTGCGGATAAAATTCTGTGCCAGCGCATCGTCGAGCTGCTCGCCGCCCTGCGCATAGATATGAGCCATCGCTTCCTTCGGTGTCATGGCATCCGACAGGGCATGGGGATTACAGTAGTTATCATAGAGGTTAGCGATGGCGACGATGCGGGCCAGGCGCGAGACCTTCTCGGCAGGAACCTTCGCAGGAAATCCCGAGCCATCCAAGAAGGCATGATGATGCCCGATAATCTCCAGCACCTCGGGCCGGATACCGTCGATCCGATGCACTAACTTAATTCCCTGGCCGACGTGGGTCTTATAGAGCTCCAGCTCAGCAAGGGTCATTTTTGGGGAAAAATGAGCGATTCGAGCCGGAACCGAGACCTTACCGATATCATGCAGCAGCGCACCCATACCCAAAGCAAACAGCTCGGTTTTGGACAGTCCCATACTGTGCCCCAAGAGCAGAGACAGAACCGTGACATTGAGTGCATGGTTGTTGGTGTTAAATGAGGCCGGTGACATGTTGACCACATTAATCAACATACTTGACTCCTCGCTGAACTGGGCCATCAGATCCTTGATCAATGCTTCGCTGCCGCGCACCGCTTTGACCGGAGCGATGGCCAGGTCCGACATCAGATTAGTGATGCGTTTCTTCGTCTCGTTGTAGCGCTTTGCGGTTTCTTTGCGATCGCGCCGAAATTGGTCGGCCTGGTCTATTCTATTTTGTTTTTCCTGCCAGAACTTGGCTTTGTTTGCCTCGATAGCCTCCCCATCACCGACGGCAGTATGCTTATCGCTTGGCCAGTCATATTTTTGATCGCTTTTAATTTGGTCATATGGCACCCGATCGAGCCCAAGAGCCTGAATTTGCTCGACCTCGTCCCAGGTTTTGATTTTAAAACGACTGAAAAAAAATGGATGCTGCGACCAGCTCATCGGCAACTCTACATAGATACCAGGCCTGAGTTTGGCAACATCGATCAACTGAATGGTCTTCATTCTATTAGAGTCCAAAAGGGTAAGAATTTAGGGCAACGCCTGGGTCAGTTTACGCATTATTCAGGGGCGCAGGAAGAGCACCCGCCGGCAAAATCTGCCCTACTCGTCCAATTCCGCTGCCAGCCGGAAGATCACAGACCCGGGTGTCGCTTGGCGCCATTGAAAGCAACCCAAAAGGCCCCACCTCTGTGCTACTTTCTTACTCACTCAAAGGTTGAACCCATGCTTTACGATCTTACCGTTGTGCAATTTAGCAAGATGCTTACCAATCTCAGCGCCATTCTCGACAAGGCCAACGGTTTCGCCGATGGCAAAAAAATTGATATGGCGGTCCTGTTAAATGCTCGTCTGGCACCGGATCAGTTCACCCTGACTCGCCAAGTGCAGATTGCCTGTGATACCGCCAAGCTGGCCGTTGCTCGCTTGGTCGAGCAGGCCGATGCCGCCCCCAAGCATGACGATAGCGAAACCACCGTGGCGCAATTACAGGAGCGCATCCAATCGGTGCTCAACTATCTGGCCAGCTTCAGTGAAGCCGACTTCGCCAATGCCGCCACCAGCACGATAACCCAGCCGCGCTGGGCGGGTAAACATATGGTGGGTGAGGATTTCGCCATTCATCATGCGTTACCCAATATCTATTTCCATATCACCACGGCATACGCCATTTTGCGCCACAATGGAGTCGAAGTGGGGAAGAAGGATTATTTGGGCGCCATGCCGCTGCGCGATTAGGCTGCTTGGGCTAGACCAGAAAGACCTTGATGTTTTTCCGGTTTAGCCGTTCGATAATGGCTGGATCGGCGGTTTTACCGGTGATCACTATATCCAACTCGTCCAAATTGAATAGCGTAATGCCACCAAAGACGCCGATCTTATCGGCGTCGACTAGCGCGATAATCTTGTCGGCGTAGGCGTGCATCTTCTTCTCTTCCATAAAGGCCAATAAGGCTGACTTGGTCAAGCCGGCATCGGTCAAGCCGTCACCGCTGACAAACAGATATCGACCTTGATAAGACTCCTGTATTTCGGGCGATACCAGCAGGCTTTGGCTTTTAATATACTGTCCGCCCAGCACCACCAGGTGCGCATAGCCCTCTGATATCAGATAGGTCACCAGTGGCAGATAATTTGAATAGACATGGATATTGGTGCCGAGCAGGTATTTACCCATTAAAAAAGTCGTTTTGCCCTCACCAATAAAGACATTGTCTCGATCCTGGCACAGCTGCACGGCCTGCCGGGCGATGCGATCGCATTCATCAAAGTTATTATAATCCGAAATATTCGGGTAAAAACCCTTAAAGCCGGGCGATTCAGAGGTGCTCGGAGAGAGGATTTTCTCGGCCCCATTGCGGATTTTCTTTAACTTACCCTGTTCGTCCAACTCTATTATGTCGCGGCGAATGGTCGCCGGTGAGCACTCGATCAATTCGACTATTTCGCCAACCGTTAAGATCGGGTGTTCCTGAAGATGCTCCAAGATGCGTTTCTGGCGCGATCGCGAATTCATAACTAAGCTCCCTGCCGTGTCTTGCATAAAATTGATCATTTATGACTATAGTTGATTACCGACTCACATTCCAGCCAATTTCGCTGATATTTTTGCACCAATTTGACGATATCTGCACTGTTCAAGTGCAATTGACCGTTTAATTAGATGTAAGTCACCCTATTGACGTGGATACTAGAGGACTGTTTTGACGCGCTTTACGGACTATTTATACTAATTCGCGGGTACATGAGGTAACAAGATGAAACCTACTCTAATAATAAAAGAAACAATCTTGCTTAATATGGAAGCCTCTTCAAAGAACGAAGTGATTCATGCCATCTGTGGTCACCTATTTTTATTGAAGAAAACACAAGATCCAGCTCATCTCTATTTGGACATTATTGAACGGGAAGAAGTGGTAAGTACCTTTGCCGGGTCACACACCGCCATCCCCCATGCGATAACCAAACACGTCGACTACCCTGTCCTGTGTTTTGCCCGAATAAAGAATGATGATTTTACCTGGAATGGAAGTGACGAAGATGTACGTTTTGTCATCTTACTCTGTGCACCCGCACAGGATGATTTACGGAAACTGAGACAGAGTCAGTCCTACGTTTTTTCATCCATCGCACAACTGATTGGCCGCACGGGCACTCTTGACCTGTGGGCCAATGCTCATGATGAGCAAGTGATTCTCGACAGCTTGAATCAAGCGTTCGAAGCCAATCTAACTACAACAATATAATTGGGGACATCCTATGTCTGAAAACAATTTAAAAATCGGCGTCCAGTCCTTCGGGCGATTCCTGAGCGGCATGGTGATGCCCAACATTGGTGCCTTTATCGCATGGGGCCTTATCACTGCACTCTTTATACCTACGGGTTGGATCCCGAATGAATATCTGTCCGCACTCGTTGGACCGATGATCACGTATCTGCTGCCATTGCTGATCGGTTATACCGGCGGCAAGATGGTTGGTGGTGAGCGCGGTGCTGTTGCCGGTGCGATCACGACCATGGGTGTGATTGTTGGGGCATCAATCCCGATGTTCCTCGGCGCTATGATTGCCGGCCCACTCGGCGGCCTGGCCATTAAAAAATTCGACCAAGCAGTTGAAGGCAAGGTTAAGGCCGGTTTTGAAATGCTGGTTAATAACTTCTCACTCGGCATCATCGGCATGCTCACTGCGCTGATTGCCTATACGCTGGTTGGACCCGTGGTCTTGGCCATTACCGAAGCCTTAGGCGCCGGTGTCGGCTGGATCGTAAGCCATAGCCTGCTGCCATTGGTGTCTATCCTTGTTGAGCCGGCGAAAATTCTGTTCCTCAATAACGCCATCAACCACGGTGTCTTTACGCCGCTCGGTGCCGAACAGGCCGCCGCTACGGGTAAATCAATATTCTACCTGATTGAAACCAACCCAGGTCCTGGTTTGGGCATTTTGCTGGCCTACATGCTGGCCGGTAAAGGCGTTGCGCAGAAGTCAGCTTACGGCGCTTCAATCATCCATTTCTTCGGCGGTATCCATGAGATTTATTTCCCATATATCCTGATGAAGCCACGTTTGATCATCGCTGTAATAGCCGGTGGTATGGCGGGCGTTACCTTTAACATGGTGACCGGCAATGCGTTAGTTGGACCGCCGTCTCCGGGTTCTGTCTTTGCACTGATTCTGATGTCGACTAAGGGCATGGGTATCCTCTTAACTCTGGCCTCTATTGCTATCGCAGCAACTGTGTCCTTCTTGATCGCTGCTGTTATCATCCGCAGCGATGCATCAAGCACTGATGATCTAGAAGCTGCTCAGGCAACCGTGAATGCCAATAAAGCCAGCAGCAAGGGTCTAGGCAACGCAGTAACCGGCGCCAGCCAGGTACGCCGAATAGTTGTCGCCTGTGATGCCGGCATGGGCTCGTCTGCCATGGGCGCCACCGTGCTACGCGGTAAGCTAAAAGCGGCCGGTCTAGATATCAATGTCAGCAATGCAGCCATTAATGATCTGACCGATGCCGATATTGTTATCACTCAGTCAGAATTGTCGGCCCGGGCTAAAGCAAAATTACCGTCCGCTCAACACCTGAGCATTGAGAACTTTATGGATGGCGGATTTTACGACGACCTGGTCGCCAAACTCGTTTAACAGGCTAATGCGAGAGCTTTACTCGTAAGCGCAAAGAATGCGGGCCTCAAATGATCCTTATTTGAGGCCCACTAACGGCAACCAAGTTGCTGTAAATTTAAGATCAAAGGGATCTCCATGTCCTTAACAAAGACTCCTCAAAATACCGAGACACCGCGCCACTTCCAGCCAGACGACGTCATGGCAACGACTGACCGAGTCCTGCTGTCGAGCGCCGATGTTTTAACTCAGAAATTTTTTACCAATAAGACCGAGGTACTCAAGGCCATCGCCGAGCGCATGCTCAGCCGTGGTTTTGTAGCCGCTGATTACAGCTCGGCAATGCTCGCTCGAGAAGACAAGGTCAGCACATTTCTCGTGAATGGCGTGGCCATACCGCATGGCACATCCGAGGCCAAGGCCCTGGTAGTGCGCACCGGATTAGTGGTGGTGCAGTTGCCGGCCGGGGTAATCTGGAACGCCAAGGGTGATGTCGTTAACCTAGCCGTTGGCATTGCCGCAACCGGTACCGATCATCTCGATTTACTGCAGACCCTAACCGGCGTCGTCCTCGATGAGGCATTGGCCGCCGAATTGGGCACCAGCGCCAGCGCCGAGCAGATAGTCGCTTGCCTAAATGGCACCCCAGTCGAAACCGATGACGGTTCCGTTGGCGAAGATTTACGCCACAAGAGCACAGTGACCCTGATTGATTCGGCCGGATTACATGCCCGACCCGCTGCCGAATTGGCCGAGTTAGCCAGCGCTTATGCCGGGACCGAGCTGCGTTTGCGCAAGGGTGCGCGCATCGCCAACCTCAAATCAATGGCCGAATTGCTCAGTGTCGGCGCAGCGTGTGGCGACAGTGTGACGATTTCGGCCCAAGGCCCAGATGCCCAGGCGGCGGTTGATCAACTGGTTACCGCCATTGCCGCCGGACTCGATGGCGAGACCGGCGATCATAGCAACGCTGAATACGACCCCCTGGCCGGGCTGCCGGCCTTGAGCAACCCGTTAGGCCGCTTTGTCACCGATGGCGCGCCCGCGTCACCGGGTATTGCGCTGGCCGAGGTCTATGTGCTCGAAACCCAACAGGTCACCCTGGTGCAGGCCGCCAACGACCCGGACGCCGAACGGGCCCTGTTGAGCGCCGCACTGCGCACCGCGATTCAACAACTGGAGCAGCTGCAACTGGAGCTGACCCAGGGAGCCGTCGATGAAGCCGCAATCTTTCGGGCACAATGCCAACTGCTGCGTGACGAGAGTCTGATCGCGGCCACTGTTGCTCTGATCAACGCCGGTAACGCCGCGGCCTGGTCTTGGCAACAGGTCTTGATGGCGCAGGCCGATCAACTCTCGGCCCTGAGCGACCCACGACTCAAGGCGCGCGCAGCCGATATGGTCGATGTCGCCCGGACCGTGGTGAATGTCTTGAATCACCAGTCCAATCGTCTGGATTATCCGACCGATCGGGACTTCATTCTGCTGGCGAGCGAACTAAGCCCGTCGCAAACCGCTCAACTGGGTGGGTTACCGATCAAGGCAATATGCACCGAACTGGGTGGACCCAACAGCCATATGGCGATTCTCGCACGCGCCTTGGGCATTCCTGCGTTGGTCGGTGCCGGTGCCGAGTTCCTGAGCCAGGTACGCCCAGGCGATTGGGCGATCGTTGATCCACAAGGCGCTCAGCTGGTGTTGGCACCCGATGCCGAGACCCGAGTTCAAGCCGACAGCCTGATCGCCCAGTGGCAGAAGAGTCAAGCCTATGAACTGGGTCAAAAAGATCAGCCCACCGAAACCCTCGATGGCCATCGCGTTGAACTGGTCTGCAATATCGCCCAACCGAGCGACACGCCGGGTGTGCTTGCCAACGGCGGTGATGGTGTTGGCCTGTTGCGCACCGAGTTTTTGTTTGAGTCGTCCACGCTGGAACCGACGATCGAAGAGCAGGTGGCGGCCTTAACAGAGATTGTCAGCTGCTTGGGCGAGCGCCAACTGGTGGTGCGCACCGCTGATATAGGTGGCGACAAACCGGTCTCTTGGCTGACCATGCCGGCGGAAGAAAATCCTTTCCTTGGGGTGCGTGGGATCCGTCTCTCGTTCCGCAATGAGGCGATGTTCAACAACCAGCTCGAGGCCATTTATCGAGTGGCGCAATGGCAGGCCGACCAGGGCATTAGCTCGGGCATCCATATCATGTTTCCGATGATTGCCACCTTAGCGGAGTGGCGCAAGGCGCGCGCCATGGCCGAGGCTATTCAGATCCGCTTAGCCGCTCCGATACTGCCCCTAGGCATTATGGTGGAAGTGCCATCGGCGGCTCTATTAGCCGATCACTTTGCTCGGGAAGTCGACTTTTTATCGATCGGCTCTAACGACCTGACTCAATACACCCTGGCGATGGACCGCATGCATCCGCAATTGGCCAGCGAAGCCGATAGCTATAATCCGGCCCTGCTGCGCCTGATATCCATGACGGTGCAGGCCGGACAGGCGCACGGTAAATGGGTTGGGGTGTGCGGCAACATGGCCGCCGATCCGGACTTAGCCTGTCTCCTGGTCGGCTTAGGGGTCAGCGAATTGTCGATCAGCCCAGCCAATGTCCCGGCGATCAAAACGCTCTTACGCAGCGTCGTCTATAGCAAGTTGCAGGATAAAGCCCAGCGGGCGCTTGCCCTGGCCGACGCCGCCGATGTGCGTCGACTCTATGCCAACCGAACCGATTTGTTGTGACCGGCACAAGTGCCGAGCACAGCCCCAAGCCTATTGAATTTTTGGAGTATGACCATGACCACCCTATTTGAAAACTATCAACAACTGACCGGCACCGTTCCGGAGCAAACTTGGACCTGGAACCTCTATGGTGCCGGCGTGGACAATATCGGCCGCGACAATCGCGCCGAGATGTTTGATGTACCCAAACCCGATGCCGACCAAATGTTGGTGCGCGTTGACGCGGTCGGGCTGTGTTTTTCCGATGTAAAGGTGATCAACCAGGGCAGTGCCCACCCCAAACTCTATAACCGAGATTTAAAGTTGGAGCCTACCCGCCTTGGCCACGAAGCCACCGTCACGGTGATCCAAGTCGGCGTGAATCTGCAGGACCAATATCGGCCCGGCGAGCGCTATGCTATGCAACCGGATATCTATCAGAACGGCAAAAGTACCGCCTACGGTTACACCCTGCCCGGTGGCCTGGTGCAGTATCACCTGATCGGTAAAGAGATTCTCGAAACCGATGCCGGTGCCTGCCTGCTGAGGGTCTCTGACCAGATGGGCTTAGGCGATGCCGCCCTGCTCGAGCCTTGGGGTTGTGTCTTCGCCTCCTATACACAGCGGCGCCGTCTGTTGCCTAAGGCCGGCGGCACCATGTGGTTGATCGGTCAACCGGGTGCAACCGAGGACTATACCTTCAGTCACGGATTGGAGTCCCCTGCGACCCTGATCCTGACCGATGTACCCGCCAGTGTTGCCGCCCTGGCCGCCAATCACGGTCGCCGCGTCATAGTACGCGATGGCCTTACCGTCGATGACTACGCCGCGCTGGCAAGCGAATTTGGCGACGGTGGCTTCGACGATATCGTGATGCTGGCGCCGCGTTCGGCCGTGCAGGTCTCTGAGGTGGCCAAACTGGTGGCACGCCGCGGCACCCTGAATATGGTCGGTACCGAACCGCTCGACGGTCTGGTCGAAGCCGATGTCGGTCGCCTGCACTATGACTATGTTGCCTTCATCGGCAATGCCGGCCGCAATATCGCCGACTCCTATGGCGAGGATCGCAATCGTTGTGATCTGCGTAACGATGGCACGGCGGTCTTTGTTGGCGCCGGCGGCCCCATGGGTCAGATGCACGTGCAGCGCGCGATCGAACAGAAAAACGGCCCTAAGGTCGTGGTCGTCACCGATATAGCCGATGATCGACTGGCCGAAATCGAGGCCCGCTTTGCCCCCTTGACCGCGGCGAATCA
>Ga0307488_10005424_pt1 | contig 10533 bp, 11 predicted proteins | sample SB02metaG_FD_202248 | JGI IMG/M metagenome (GOLD analysis project Ga0307488, IMG submission 202248) | Sea-ice brine microbial communities from Beaufort Sea near Barrow, Alaska, United States - SB 0.2 | ecosystem: Environmental > Aquatic > Marine > Coastal | place: USA: Alaska | collected...
AAGTGGTCAAACGGTGAGGTTCCGTCGATTGTGGCGGGGTCAAATAATTCACGCTCAAATCTTGTTGACATAGCAAATCCAGTTGCCGATGCAAGACCTTGACCCAATGGGCCAGTTGTGATTTCAACACCCTTGGTGTGAGCGTATTCGGGATGACCAGGAGTTAAAGATCCCCAGGTTCTCAATGATTGAATGTCGTTCAGTTCGAGACCAAAGCCACCTAGAAATAACTGGTTGTACAAGGTCAGTGAAGAGTGACCCACCGAAAGGATGAATCGATCTCGGCCCACCCAGCGGTCATCTTGCGGGTCATGTCGCATGACCTTTTGAAACAATAAATACGCAGCCGGTGCCAGGCTTATTGCGGTTCCGGGGTGGCCGTTGCCAACCTTCTCTACTGCATCCGCGGCAAGGACCTTGGCAGTCTTGACTGCCAAATCGTCAATTTCATTCCATTCCAACAAAGAATCATTCCTAACAAATTACGTGTTTTACCACTTAGGGATTTGCGCCGGCGGCAGTGCCTGACATTTAGCCATGAGTCTATACCGAGTGGGCTGCAGGACAGCGCGGACTGGATTAGACTTGAGCAAATGTCTACGGTGGAAAAAACTTCTGGTGCGCGGTTTTCGCGCAAGATCCGTGCCTATTTTTTACTAACAAAACCCCGCGTTATTGAGCTATTGCTCATCGCGACCGTGCCGGCCATGATTCTGGCCGCTAGAGGTTTCCCTTCAATTTGGCTGATTGTCGCCACCGTATTCGGCGGTGCTCTCAGCGCTGGAAGTGCCAACGCATTCAATTGCTACATAGATCGCGACATTGACAAAATAATGGGTCGAACCAAAAATCGGCCGCTGGTTACCGGAGAGATCACTCACAAAGAAGCGTTGATCTTTGCGTGGTCGATTGGAACCCTGTCCGTCATTTGGTTTGCGCTTCTAATAAATGTTCTTGCAGCCGTTCTGTCGCTAGTCGCAATTCTTTTCTATGTCTTTGTATACACGCTAGGGCTCAAGCGACGCACGCCTCAAAACATAGTTTGGGGAGGCGCTGCCGGGGCAATGCCCGCTCTAATTGGTTGGGCTGCGGTGACTAATGAGCTTTCGCTAGCTGCCGGGGTGCTGTTCTTGATTATCTTCCTTTGGACTCCGCCGCACTATTGGCCACTTTCAATGCGGTACTTAGAGGAGTACAAAGCTGCCGGAGTTCCAATGCTTCCGGTAGTGGCTAAAAACGAACACGTCGGCAGGCAGATAATCCTTTATGCCTACGCATATTTTGCTTCGACGCTTTTATTGATTCCAGTTGCGAACATGGGCACGGTGTATACCGTTGCAGCAGTATTGGCCGGAATCTGGTTCACCTGGGAATCACATCGGCTTTACAAGGAAGCGAAGGTTCAGATACCTCAGAACCCAATGCGCTTGTTCCATGCGTCAATTACCCACTTGACGATTTTGTTTTTGGCAATCGCCATTGACCCGCTGATTTATATTTAGAGACTTTTAGCGCTTTATTTCCTCGAGTCGCCGCAACGCCTCATCTCGTTCTTGAGAGTGATCCAAAATTGGGGGAGCGTAACCGAATTGGTAACCGGCGATGTCGTTCCAAGGTTCGTGGACGCTTGCAGCTGGCAAATGGGCTAACTCCGGCACCCACCTCCTTACGTAATCGCCGTCCGGATCAAATTTTGCACCCTGAAGAATTGGATTAAACACTCTGTAAAAAGGGCTCGCATCAGTGCCGCAACCGGCAGTCCATTGCCAACCGTGGGAGTTTGAGGCGGGGTCAAAATCAGTCAAGTACTCCTCAAAAAACTTTGCGCCAATTTGCCACTCGAAGTGAAGGTCCTTCACCAAAAAACTTGCAACAATCATGCGGGCCCGATTGTGCATCCACCCGGAATTCACAAGCTGTCGCATCGCTGCATCAACAATCGGATACCCAGTGGAGCCGGTCTTCCAAGCTGCTAGTTTTTCCGGAAACTTTTCTGGGTCGTCGTAGGCAAGTTCCGCAAAGCGAGGCTCGTAGTACTCGTCATAGGTGCGAGGGTGGTGGTGCATTACATCCGCGTAAAACTCTCGCCATGCTATCTCCTTGCGAAAGACCTCCTCGCCCTCTGTCCTTCCGAGACCGGCAAGTAGTGTGCGCGGATGAACTTCGCCGTGTGCTAAGGCATGAGAAAGCTTTGAGGTGCCGTTTATGTCCGGTCGATTCCGGTGTTCCGAGTAATCAAAAATCCGAGACGCTCGAAACTTGGCCCAAGTTTCAAGCGCCAGTTCCTCACCTGCATTCACGCTCGAGGCTAGGGCAATGTTTTTGCTGGCCGCCGCCCACGGGGCGTTTTGAACATCGAGAACGAACGGCTCGGGCACGGAGACTTGAAGCCATCTTTTATAAAATGGCGTATACACGCGCACGGCTGTTTGATCGTCTTTTACGACTGTTCCAGGCTCAACTGCGTAATAACTACCGAGTAGGACAAGCTCAATATCTATTGCATCGAGTGCGTCACGAACCGCCTCTTGCTCGATAACGCCATTGGTATCAAATGCCCTCGTGGCCACAACACGCTCGCCAGAAAACTCCTGACATATTTTTCCCAGCTCGACACTTGCTTCGCCGTGGCGAAGCTCAAGTCCTTCGGGGAGGCTTCTGTCCAAAGCGAGAATCGAGGCCACGACCGAACTTGCACGCAACTCAGACATTCCAGCACTCGAGGTCGGAAGAACAAAGACTGGAAGCAGCTCCTGGGAAGTACTGGCCGCGAAACTGAGCGCCTCATTGTCTTGAAGCCTACGATCTCTTCGAAACCAGAAGATTGTCTTCATCGGTTTATTTTTCTTGCGCTCAACACCTGAAAAGTAATCAGGGAGGTAAGCACTCCGGAACCAAGCATGTGAATACCGACCAACAGCGGTGGAACCCCCATTCGCGCCTGAACTACGCCAATAACAGCCTGCAAAACAGTAGCGGCGAATAAGAGCAACAGAATCCGAGACTCCAGTTGCTTCAATACGGACCTGGATCGGACAACCTGAGCAATTAGCTGCAGAGTTATTAGAGCCAGCAGCGTGTAGCCGGGGTAGGAGTGGTAATGCTGCCAGACTTCAAGATCAAGGCCGTTTCGTGGCGTGAGGGCATCGCCGGCATGCGGACCGGCACCGGTGACAATTACCCCCATGCATATAGCAATGAACCCAACTACTACAGTCGGCCAAGCCAGATTTGAATTCCACAGTGCAACGTCATTGCCCGGCTTGGGCAATGCCCGCCAGACCAAGAGTGAAGCCAACGCGATCAGACCGGTGGAAATTACAAAGTGGAGACCCACAATCCAAGAGTTCAAGCCTGTGAGAACCGTAATGCCACCGATTACAGCCTGCACGATTATGCCAACTCCTAAACCAAAAGCCGGAACCACTAAGCCAAACCGGTTTGTCGAGCGGGCCGTTCTAATAATGATGGCGCCAAACACCAGCATCATTGCCAACGCCAGCGCAAACGTGGTTAAGGTAATCACAACAAGCCCAAACATGGTGTTCAAAGCCAGGCCCACAACAAGCAAAATCGCCCCGCTGAAAAAACCAATCGACAGTAAACCGATGCGACGCGTGGATTCACTGATTCTTACAACAACGATGAAGGTCAAAAGTGCAATCACAAGGAGCACGATTGTCAGCAGCCGATTTCCAAATTCAATAACGCCGTGGAAGCCCATCTCTGGGGTGCTTACTAGAGAGTCCTCCGTGCATTTCGGCCAAGTTGGGCAACCCAAACCGCTCCCAGTCAGTCGGACAGCGCCCCCAGTGACAACAATCAAAATTTGGGTCACGAGTGACAACCAAACAAATAATCGCAATCGAAGCGGCGACACAATGCCATTGAACCATAGGCCCTTGAGGGTCTTCATAAACGCCTTAACTTAGGTATGCCTTACTGTTTTATTTGCATAGAACTGCGTAGGCTTTCTAAAACATCACAGCTCAAGTTTCTCACGATTGGCTTTGATGGAATACGTTTCATCCAAATCAGTTGTACTGATTAAGCAAGGAGGCCACAATGGCAGAGAAAATTATTGATCGCCCAGAACTGGACGACCTAGGTACCTATGAATTCGGTTGGTCCGACAAGTCAAAAGCTGGAGACGACGCCAAGCGTGGTATTTCAGACGAGGTCGTTCGCGACATCTCAGGTAAAAAAGACGAGTCCGACTGGATGCTAAAACGCAGACTGAAGGGTTACGAGCTTTTCCTAAAAAAGCCAATGCCTACTTTCGGAGCAGACCTGTCCGGTATTGACTTTGACAACATCAAGTATTTCGTTCGCTCCACGGAGCGACAGGCGCAAACCTGGGAAGACCTTCCAGAGGACATTCGCAACACTTACGACAAGCTTGGAATCCCAGATGCGGAGCGACAGCGACTAGTTTCAGGCGTTGCCGCACAGTATGAGTCAGAGGTCGTGTACCACTCGATTCGCGAAGACCTCGAGAAGCAGGGTGTCTTGTTTCTAGACACCGACACCGCCCTGCGTGAGTACCCTGAGATCTTTGAAGAATACTTCGGGACTGTGATCCCAGCCGGCGACAATAAGTTTGCCGCCCTCAACACAGCTGTTTGGTCCGGAGGGTCTTTCGTCTACATCCCCAAGGGTGTAAAAGTAGATATCCCTCTTCAAGCATATTTCCGAATAAACACCGAAAACATGGGACAGTTCGAAAGAACGCTGATTATCGCTGATGAGGACTCTTACGTTCACTATATCGAGGGTTGCACCGCTCCTATTTACCAGTCTGATTCTCTGCACTCTGCAGTAGTTGAAATTATCGTCAAGAAGAACGCTCGCGTTCGTTACACGACAATCCAGAACTGGTCTAACAACGTTTACAACCTGGTGACCAAGCGAGCCATCGCTCACGAGGGTGCCACCATGGAGTGGATCGATGGGAACATCGGCTCAAAGGTCACCATGAAATACCCAAGCGTCATACTTGCGGGCGAGCGCGCTCGTGGCGAGACGCTGTCGGTTGCTTTTGCCGGAGAAGGTCAACACCAGGATGCTGGAGCCAAGATGATTCACCTTGCTCCCTACACAACGAGCTCGATTGTGTCCAAGTCAATTGCTCGAGGTGGTGGAAGAACCTCCTACCGCGGTGAAATTCGGGTAAATCCGGGAGCTCATCACTCGGCGAACACGGTTCGCTGTGACGCGCTACTGGTAGACACAATCTCCAGATCAGACACTTATCCTTCCAACGATATCCGCGAGGATGATGTTTCGATGGGTCACGAGGCGACGGTTTCGGCCATCAGCGCAGAGCAACTGTTCTACTTGCAGTCCAGAGGCATGGCGGAAGATGAAGCGATGGCGATGATTGTTCGAGGCTTTATCGAGCCGATTGCCAAGGAACTGCCAATGGAGTACGCGCTGGAGCTGAACAAGCTAATTGAGATGCAGATGGAAGGGGCTGTTGGCTAGATGGCGCAGCACGGAATAAAAGCTCACGAGCACAAACTCGTGCCGCTTCAGACAAGGTCTGAGCGCCCTAGGTCGACCTCAGTAAACGATTTCGCAGAGCTTTCAAACAGGCAGGAGATCTGGCGTTACTTGCCAATGGATCGCCTCCAGGGCCTGGATGCAGAAGTTATCGGCGAAGTTTCCCAGAATGAGCTTTCAATAAGTCTCGCCGGAACAGTTACTGCTAATTGGATCGATTCCAGTGAGCCTATTGTCGGTTCCGCCGGATTACCTGAAGATCGAATTTCGGCAATTGCGTGGACGAATGCATCGAAAACTCTTCTGGTTGAGGTTCCTACCGATCAGGAAATAGCTGAGCCTGTTTTTCTAACCTTGAAATTAGAAGAGCTTTCAGCAAAGGCCCTGCATATCTTCGTGAAGGTAGGCGCGAACGCGAAAGCGACAATCGTTCTGGACCACATCGGCCAAGGCTTACTTGCGGAGAACGTTGAAATTCTTTTGGAGCCTGGAGCAAAGCTTGACTTTGTGTCGATTCAGGACTGGGATAACGGTTCTTCCCACGTTTCAAACCAACTAACCAGACTCGGTAAAGACTCAATTCTGAAGCACGTCGTGGTGTCACTTGGGGGAGACCTCGTTCGAGTCACACCCTCTGTTGCCCTTGACTCTCCGGGTGCCGAAATACAGATGTACGGCGTATACCTAGCTGATTCCAAGAACTACTTTGAGCACCGGCCCTACGTGGACCACATTGCCGAAAACTGCGTTTCCAATGTTGCCTACAAGGGTGCGCTCCAGGGCGCAGGGGCTCACACAGTATGGGTCGGAGATGTTCTGATTAGAGAAACTGCCATTGGAACCAATAGCTATGAACTAAACCGAAACCTATTGCTCACCGACGGTGCGCGAGCAGACTCTGTTCCAAACCTAGAGATTGAAACAGGCAAAATTGAAGGAGCTGGACACGCTAGTGCTTCTGGCCGATTCGATGACGAGCAGCTGTTTTACCTAATGGCTAGAGGAATTGGCGACACCGAGGCCAAGCGCCTTGTGGTTCGAGGATTTTTGAATGAGGTAGTTCAGAAGGTTGGAATTTCTAAGGTTGAAGACCGTCTAATCGCCTCGATCGAACAAGGACTCGAGAAGGCAGGCGTCTAAATTGGCAGTAAGAGTTTGTGCAGCTGAGGACATAAAGCCGGGTAACGCCCTCAGGGTGACCATTGAGGGGCATCCCATCGCTCTTGTGAGACTAGATGACGGCAACTTTCGAGCGATCGATGACAAATGCTCACACGGTGAGATTTCACTGAGCGAAGGCTTTGTTGAGGACGAGACCTTGGAGTGCTGGGCCCACGGAGCCAAGTTCGACCTCAATACCGGCGTTCCCTTGAGTCTTCCGGCGTATGAGGCAGTGAGCACCTATGAGGTGCTAATAGAAAATGACGAAGTTTTTATCGAGTACGAAGCGTAAAGGAAATCAAAAAATGGCAACCCTAGAAATTAAGAACCTCCACGTATCAGTCGATACGGACCAGGGCAAGAAACAGATCTTGCGAGGCGTGGACCTCGTGGTCAAGTCGGGCGAAACTCACGCGATTATGGGACCAAACGGTTCCGGCAAGTCGACCCTTGCCTACTCCATAGCCGGGCACCCCAAATACGAGATCACCGAGGGAGAGATCCTTCTCGATGGGCAGAACGTTCTCGAGATGGCTGTCGACGAGCGAGCAAAGGCTGGGTTATTCCTTGCAATGCAATACCCAGTTGAAGTGCCAGGTGTTTCGGTTTCGAACTTTCTGAGAACCGCCAAGACCGCTCTTGACGGCGAAGCTCCAAAGCTCCGCGAGTGGATCGGTGACCTAAAGGGCGCGATGAAAAACCTCCGCATGGATCCGGACTTCACAGAACGAAACGTTAACGAAGGATTCTCAGGTGGAGAAAAGAAGCGCCACGAGATTCTTCAGCTGGAGCTCTTGAAACCCAAAATTGCAATCCTCGACGAAACCGATTCTGGACTCGACGTAGATGCATTGAAGGTCGTTTCAGAGGGCGTCAACCGAGCAAAAGAAGAAACTGGCCTCGGAGTTCTTCTGATCACTCACTACACGCGAATCTTGCGCTACATCGAGCCAGACTTCGTTCACGTCTTCGTGGCTGGAAAAGTAGCCGAGCAGGGTGGCCCAGAACTAGCTGAACGCCTAGAGGCCGAAGGTTACGATCGCTACTTGAAGACCGAAGCATGAGCGAGCCAAAAGAATTAGAGCCCGCTCAGTACGACCGGGTAATTGAGGCAATGAAGGACATCATTGACCCTGAAATTGGAGTCAACATTATTGACCTGGGTTTGGTCTATGGGCTTCAAGAGTCTGATGATGGAGCACTTCTAATCAATATGACTCTGACCTCAGCTGGTTGCCCACTTCAGGATGTTATTGAAGAGCAGACTGCTGCTTCATTAGATGGAGTGGTTGACGCGTTCAGAATCAACTGGGTTTGGATGCCGCCATGGGGTCCAGAGCAAATTACGGACGATGGAAAAGAAATGATGCGAGCCATCGGTTTTTCTATCTAACAAAAGCCTAAAAAAATAGGACCCGAATGGGTCCTATTTTTTTGAGGTGATTATTTACTTATTCACAAGCTTCCAAGCAAGTGGCAGCATTGCTGCTGCCGCAACTGCCTTAGCAACGTCTCCTATCAAAAACGGAATAACTCCCGCGGCAATCGCCTGTGAGATGCTGAGGCCCAAGGTAATCATCAGCCCTGCCACTCCAAAGCCGTAAATTATCGCTGATCCGGCGGCAAAGCTAAAGGCCACTTTCAATGGGGTTTTAGAAAAACCCTTGGAGGCCAAGAAGCCGACTAGGGCTGCAGCCGCCACAAAGCCGACTATGTAGCCCACGGTTGGCAAGGCACCCGTCAGCGTCTTAGCTGAGGCGAACACGGGCAAACCGACGGCGCCCATGGCCAGGTAAACAGATAGTGACGCGGCACCGCGTCCTGCACCGAGCGTTGCCCCCACCAGGAGAACTGCGAAGGTTTGAAGGGTGAGTGGCACTGGCCACATTGGAATCTGAACCTGCGCCGCAAGTGCAGTAATTAGAGCACCACCGAAAACCAGAGAAATGTTACTTACTAATGTCCTTGGGATAAAACGGTCCACAATTGTTGCCTGCGCAATGCTCATCTTCTAAGCCTTTCTAGCCTCTTGCGGTCATTCTATTGGTTGGCGTCTTCAAACTCAGCGTCTTCCAGTGCCTGATTTTCCTTTGGCTTTCTTGGAGCTATCTGTCCGGCCGCCTCCCGATCGATGCGCCGTTCATTTCTGAAGGCCCAACCAAAGGCGACAAATGCCATGATTCCAAAGATTATCCATTGAAATGCGTAGGAAAGATGGTTTCCCTCATTCAAAGAAGGCATTGGCATCGGGAACGGTGCATTTGCATATGAGGGGGATTCTGCGTCTATTCGACCGTATCTGTCAGACACCACAGTCCCGTATTCACTCAGCTGATCGGACAGCTGGGCCGGGTTTACGGATGCAAGCTGCCCTCGAACGGGAGCCCGATTCAGATCAGGCTCAGCGGCTCGAAGACGAACAGTGAGAGTGTGAGCAACTGAATCCGGCAAAGGGTTAGAGGACGGCTCAGTTACTCGAACGCCCGTCGCAAGCCAGCCGCGGTCGATAATCAAGATCTGACCATCATCCAAAAGCAATGGAACTAGCTGCAGGAAGCCACCCTGTCCGCTTAGAGGCCGGTTTCGCACAAGGACGGCCTCTTCAGTCAGATACGTTCCAGTAACTGTTACTGGGCGCCACTCATTGATTGGTTCACCATTTTCGAAGAATTCCCAGTCCAGGTCAGCGAATGGAACGGCGGACTTGTCGTAATTTTCAATCACGGTGTTTATTTTTTGAACTCTTTCTTCCCGCCTAGAAAATTGCCACCAGCTCAAAAGTGAAGTCGCTATTGAAAAAAGCACAACTAAGGCCAACCAAGGGCCCCAGCGTCTAAGTGTGCTTTGGGTCAAACTTTTCATCCTTCAGGTAGAAGTCTCTAGCTGATAGATAGTCAACCAGATATGACCGGTGCTCGTCGCAGGCAGCCCAAGACTTGACCCTGTCAGGGGCATGGACTTTAGGATTTCGCCAGCTAATCAACCAGGCTGCGTCAAGAGCGCAACCGGCCCGAGAGCACTTAGCGTTAGTCATCAAACTTGAATTGGTCCGACTTGATAGTAATTTTGGGAGCAATTGCCTTGCTAGTTGTTTCTTTTGGCGCTCCCTGTTGGTTGGCTAGTACGACCGCAAAATAAGGAAGAAAGATAGCCAATCCGAAGAAAATCCACATCAAAAACCCTTGGGTGAAAACTCCGAGCACAATGCACACCATCCTTATGGACATGGCAACCGAATATTTAACCATGCGAGACCTGCGCTCGTCCTCGGGGCTGAGGTTTATGGAAGTGGCGCTCTGGCGCTTGCTCAAGTGTTGCCGTTCTTTCAGGATAGGTAATTACTAGACTGTGTTATTCATAACGCTCAATGCTCAATGGTATTCCCGCTAGGAGAAAGAAAATGCAAACTGTGAGGACTGTTTTGGTCACCGGTGGCAATCGCGGCATCGGATTCGCCATCGCAGAAGAGTTTGTCGCAAGCGGATATCGGGTGGCAGTAACGTCAAGATCCGGACAAGGACCAGATGGTTCGATGACTGTGACGGCCGACGTTACCGATTCAGCATCGCTTGACACGGCGATAGCCGAGGTAGAGGCCGCACTGGGGCCAATTGAGGTTTTGGTAGCAAACGCCGGCATCACAAAAGACACTCTCTTGATGCGAATGAGCGATGAAGAATTCGAAAGCGTTGTTGACACAAATCTAAATGGTGTTTTTCGCGTGGTGAAGCGGGTGACAAAATCTATGCTCCGCCAGAAGTTTGGCAGGGTGATTCTAATTGGCAGCGTTGTGGGTCTACTTGGCAGCGCAGGGCAGGTCAACTACTCAGCCACAAAAAGCGCACTGGTTGGAATTGCGAGATCTATTAC
>Ga0307488_10005425_pt1 | contig 10533 bp, 8 predicted proteins | sample SB02metaG_FD_202248 | JGI IMG/M metagenome (GOLD analysis project Ga0307488, IMG submission 202248) | Sea-ice brine microbial communities from Beaufort Sea near Barrow, Alaska, United States - SB 0.2 | ecosystem: Environmental > Aquatic > Marine > Coastal | place: USA: Alaska | collected 2017-05-06
ACTCTGCACCATGCTGGTCCGTCATGGTTTCGCCGAGCAATTCGCCCAGGATGCGGACTCGATGGCGTAAGCGGCGTGATATTAATTCGTCCACGTTAACTCCGGGCTTTAACTTTAACTTTAACTAGTGGCGCAGGATGGCGGTAGCAGGCAGCCACATTGGCGTAAGACGCTTGTTCGCTGACGGCGCCATGAAATTGCTGGTTGCTGATGCCTGGTCGCGCACTACCAGCAATTGCCAACCAGCAGCACCTGCCGAATCTGTATCAGGGCCGGTATGCTGCCAGTGAGTATAGCCGCTGGGTCCAAAGCTGTTGCCCGGAACCCGACGGACTCGTCACCGTTGCGCTTGTCACTATTGCGCCTAATGTCATTTGAACGTCAGCTAAACGCGCTGTTAGCGTTTGCGGATTGTAAAAATAAAGTCGCGGAAGGTGTCCATCAGCGTTTCGTATTTATAGTCTGTGAACTCACCGGCATCAAAATACATACCGTGCTCGGCGCAGGCCTCATACTGAATATGCTTTTGTTTTGGGTCAGACAACTCAGTCATCTGCACGCCGCAGCGTGGGCAGGCGATATCGCGAATAGCGTTGTTGGCCTTGCCAACGGCGCGATCGCCGTCATCAATGTGGTCCGACATCCATTTGTCTTTGAGTTTTTCAGCTTCGCCCATGTCAAACCAGATGCCGTGGCAACCGGTGCATTTATCGACTGTGACGCCACCACTTAAGGTGCTTAAGGTTTTTTCTTCCATTGCCGCGTGGCACTTTGGACATTCCATAATTATCTCCACTGTTCAACTCCGACATTATCCATAGATTGCGCCGCGATGCGAAGAGGTTTCCCTCTTGCAATGGCCTGTATATAGTGGCCCGTTGGGCACTGGCCGTGTGCTGGTGAAAAATTCGACAGGTAGGCAGGGTGGGTAGCATGAGATATTTATGGGCAGTTTTTCTGTTGGTTAGCAGTCAAGGGGTGTTTGCAGCCGGGCAAGTCCAGAGTCTGGAAGCGCGGGCTGACAGTCTGGCCCAGTTGGTGGCGCCGAAAGTGGTGACCTGGCGGCGGGACATTCACGCCCATCCCGAACTGAGTAATCGTGAGTTTCGGACGGCGGCGCTGGTGGCTGCACACCTGCGCGACCTGGGTCTGGAAGTCACCACCGGCGTCGGCCATACCGGGGTGGTTGGTATTCTGCGCGGCGGTAAAGCCGGGCCGATGGTGGCCCTGCGGGCAGATATGGACGCACTGCCGGTGGTTGAGCAGGTAGATCTGCCCTTTGCCTCGACCGTCAAAAGTACTTATCTTGGCCAGGAAGTGGGTGTCATGCATGCCTGTGGTCATGATACCCACGTGGCCATGCTGATGGGTGCGGCTGAAGTGCTGGCTGGAATGCGTGAGCAAATACCCGGTTCCATCAAGTTTATATTCCAGCCTGCCGAGGAGGGCCCGCCCGAAGGTGAAGAGGGTGGTGCGGACATGATGATCAAGGAGGGCGCGCTGGCAGATGTGGACGCCATTTTTGGCCTGCATGTGTTTCCTTCGGCCCTGGGTAGCATTGCTTACCGCAGTGGCGGCACCATGGCCAGTTCCGACAGTTTCCGCATCAAGGTCAAAGGGCGTCAGACCCATGGTGCCGTGCCTTGGGGCGGCGTGGATCCCATTGTTGTGGCAGCGCAGATTATTCTTGGCCTGCAGACCATTCCCAGCCGCCAGCTGGACTCAACCCTGACGCCTTCTATTATCACCGTCGGCAAGATCCAGGGCGGCGTTCGCAGTAATATCATCCCTGATGAGGTGGAAATGCTGGGCACCATCCGCACCTTTGATAACGCTGTGCGCGAGGATATCCATACCCGTATGGCACGCACCGCCAGCCTGATTGCCGAGAGTGCCGGCGCCAGCGCGGAAATGGAGATTACCTATGCGATACCGGTGACGGCCAATGATCCTGGCCTGACGGCGATGATGGTGCCCACCCTGGAACGCCTGGTGGGCAAAGAGAAACTTTTTGTGGCGCCGCGAATGACAACTGCTGAAGATTTTTCCTATTACCAGCTGCAGGTGCCTGGGCTGTTTATATTTCTCGGCGTGGCTGACCCTGATGACTTGACGCCGGCAGCCAACCATTCGCCACTGTTCTTTGCCGACGAACGGGCCCTGCCAGTGGGCGTGCGCGCACTGACGCACCTGGCACTGGATTACCTGCAAATGGATTCTCTGCACAAAGACAAGGCTGCATTGAAAAACTAGCTGGAATCTGCAGCCTGCGCCAGCACCGCTGCCAGCAGTTGCCGGGCAAACCCGGACAGCAGTTCGGCATCACACAATAGGTCAGCGCCATCGACCTGCAAGGTGGTGCCGAAAGGCGGCAGATGGACAAATACCACTGTCTGCAAGTTAGCCTGGGCTGCTTTCAGGCTTTCCAGTGTGTACAGGGTTTCTTCGCACAAGAATGCCCCAGCGTCGGTTGATAGGCGTACGGGCAGTGGCTGGTTGCTACGAAGACGGGCCTGCAGGGCAGCGGCGTCAATGCTGGCGTGGTGTGTCGCTGGTCCCAGGGCGCTGATCAGGGCTTCAGCCGGCAGTTCACCCAGGTTGTCCGGCCGTGGCGCACGCTGATTGCGGGCCAGGGTTTCGATGGTGAACTCGCCAGGGTGGCCTTCTCCCAGACTGATGATAATTTGTGGCTCAAATTGACGGCAGGCTAGCTTTAAAGCGGGCAGGGGGGCCCCCCAGACTACGGGTATCTCAAGGGTTTGCACCTCTGGCACGGCGGCCAGCGACTGTGCTGCCAGCCAGGAACCGTTGACCGGGCGACCGTCAAAAGGGGTAAAGCCTGTTATCAACACCTGCATCTTGTCGAACTCCTGTGTGGGTCCTGTGTGGGTCCATGCTTGCACCACCTGTGATGCTCTTTATCGCATCCCCGGTTGTCACCTTCAACTGCTACATTGGCGGTTTTGGGCATCAGATGTCTGCCTGCCTAACATCACTGTGGATTCGTGTGCGCTGTGTAGCTATAGTCACACAGCCGCTGGGGTTGGTATGGCCGCTATGGCCGATAGACAAAGGATAGTCCCAGCCTGACAACCGAACTAAAGAATGATAAATAAAACCGGAGTTAAAGCATGAAAGCTGCCATTTTCAGAGAAGTTGGACAACCACTGCAAATCGAACAGATCAGTATCTCTAAACCGGGTCCCCGTGAAGTGCTGGTCAGAACGGCAGCAGCCGGTGTCTGTCACAGCGATCTGCATTTTATCGAGGGTCTGTATCCGGCCCAGGTGCCCATGGTGCTTGGTCATGAATCAGCGGGTATCGTCGAGGCTGTCGGCTCAGACGTCACCTATGTAAAACCCGGTGATCATGTCATCACCTGTCTGTCTGTGTTCTGTGGCCATTGTGAGCAATGCCTGACGGGCCATATGTCATTGTGTGCCAGTGCTGAGGTACGTCGTGGTGCAGATGAAGAGCCCCGTTTGGCGCAGAACAAAATTATCGTCAACCAGTTTGCCAATCTGTCTTCATTTGCCGAACAGATGCTGATTCATGAGCATGCGCTGGTGAAAATCCGTGAAGACATGCCCCTCGACCGCGCCGCCCTGATTGGCTGCGCCGTGACCACGGGTGTCGGTTCGGTGTTTCATACGGCAGCAGTTGAGCCGGGCAGTACCGTTGCTGTGATCGGTTGTGGTGGCGTTGGCCTGTCGTGCATCAATGGCGCCGCGCTGGCGGGTGCGTCGCGTATTATTGCCATCGACATGGTGGACTCGAAGCTGGAAATGGCCAAAGACTTTGGTGCCACGGACGTGATTAACGGCCGCAACGGCGATGCCGTAGAGCAGGTAATGGAATTGACCAAGGGTGGCGTGCAGTACTCTTTTGAAGCCATTGGCCTGAAGCAGACCGCCGAAGATTCTTTCCGTATGCTCCGTGCCGGTGGTACAGCCACCATCATTGGTATGATTCCAGTGGGTGTGAAGATCGAATTGATGGGCGCTGCCTTCCTGCAGGAAAAGAAGATCCAGGGCTCAATGATGGGTTCCAATCGTTTCCGCGTCGACATGCCACGGTTCATCGACTTTTATCTGCAGGGCAAGCTGCACCTCGACCAGTTGATCTCCAAGCGCATCAAGCTTGAGCAGATCAATGAGGCTTTTGCCGATATGAAAACCGGCGCCGTGGCCCGTAGCGTGATTGTTTTTGACCAATAGGTCCAACAGTCCCGTTAAGTCAGGCTGGTGGGTGGCACTATGGATCTTCTGACCTTGTTGGCCAGCGCGATCCATGATGCCAAAAACCAGCTTCATGCCATGACCGCAGATCTTGATGTGCTGGCTCACAGCAGCGACCCTGCTGTGTTGCCTATCACTGCCAGATTGCGGCATCGCTGTAACCAGCTGGACCAGCGGCTGGTAGCCCTGCTGGGTATCTATCGCCTGCAGGACCAGCCATTGGTGTCCGTTACTGAAGGTTATGTGGCGGACCTGCTCCACGGTGTCGCCGAAGCCTGGGACGACGTGCAGGTGGTCTGTGACCCGGATCTGCTGGGTTATTTTGATGCCAGTTTGCTCCGTGCGGTCATCAGTGACGCGCTGGACAATGCCCGGCGTTATGCCCGTTCCGCTATTCTCCTGAGTGCCCGGCCAGAAGGTCGCGGATTTGTAGTGAGCATTGAGGATGACGGTAAAGGTTTTGCCGCCACGCAAGGCGCTGACGCCAGTGGCGATGCTGCAGACGAGCAGGCGGGCCTGGGTATTTATTTTGCGCAGCAGGTGCTGGGCGCCCATCACAACAAAGGTGTTGCGGGCCGGGTCGAGCGTAGTGTTTCGGCGACGCTTGGAGGCGCGGCACTGCTGCTGCATCTTCCGTAAAGCGCCCTTAAGCCGCCCTCAATCCTGCGGTGCGTCTTCCTCTTTTAACCTGATCCTGCTTTTTTTCTCCGGATATTTTGCCGCAACGCCCTTGTAGAATTCGCGAATCCGGTCCATGTCCTGCTGCATATTGCCGCTCAGCTGGAAACTCAGACCCAGCCCCGCGACTTTCTTTTCATAGTCCAGGTAGCCACATACCACAGGGATGTTGGCCGCCAGGGCGATACGATAAAAGCCGGACTTCCAGTAAGGGGTATAACGCCGAGTGCCTGCCGGTGGCACCACCAAGGCGGTCCCCGTGCCCTCGCTGATCTGTTGTGCCAGCCGCTCGACCATATTGGTGTTTCGACTCCGTTCCACCGGCACACCACCAAAAAATGTCAGGATTCGGCCCAGTACTGGTAAAAACAGGCTGTTTTTCGCCAGCCAGCTGACGCGCAGGTGCAAACTGTAGGCGGCGCCAAGCAGTAGCAGCCCGTCCCAATTGGTGGTGTGTGGCGCAGCAATGATCAGCATGTCCCGGTGGTTTGGCGTCGTGCCTTCGACCCGCCAGCCAAAAATAAAAAAGATAAAACGGCCAAAATAGTGGGCCAGGGTGCTGCATTTAGGGTATTCAACCATCATTCGTCACGCTGCTCTTGTCGCTGTGCTGTTGGAGCTCAATCCAGGGTAGTAATCTGCCCGGCTGGTTGGCAGTATAACCAGATCGAGTCGAGCCCTCATAGCTCTGTACCGCTGTGACTGCCAATAGTCCTGCGCGCGTTGCTATAATGCCTGCGATAGGATAACTATAAACGCCATAACCAACCTTGGGCTGTAAACAGTATGTGGAAGCAATCTATCCTGGCTTTATGCTTTGCCGGTTTTTCCCTCGCCAGTACCCACCTGCCTGCGGCTGAGCCCGCAGGCCAGGTAGCTGTGGCCCAGGCCATCGATGCCGTGAGTTCGGCAGTAGCCAGAGGCGACAAGGCGGCAGTGGGCGCACATAACCAAGAGGTCAGCCGGCTGCTGGGCCAGAACCCGGAGTGGGTGGCCGGCCTGGCAAATATGATCAGCGCCGTTGATGACAGTCAGGCGCCCGCCGCCGGGATGCTCGCGCAGATGTCTGCAGACGCCCAGAACGCCTTAATGGCCGGCGATGCTGAGACCGCCATCGCCTCCCAGCAGGCAGCGCTGATGGTCGCCATGGATACCTTTGGTCCGCAACACGGCCTGACCATTACCGCTAACCGTGAACTGGGCCTGATCTACCGCCAGTTGGGTATGGCGCAAGAGGCGGAGACCTACTACAACGCGGCCCTGGACAGCGCCATCGGCGCCCTCGGTGAGGGTCATCCGCTGGTGTTGCAGATCAACAGTATGCTGGCGGAATTATATGGTGCCTCGGGTCTTGTAGAGGAAGCCTGGCTGCTGCAGGAATCCGTGGTCGCAGGCCTCACCAGCAGTCTCGGCAAGGCTCACCCGCAAACCATCGAGGCCCGTTATGAAGGCATCTACTGGCTCAGCGGCTTTGGCGACTACCCGGCGGCCCTGGCTGCTCTTGAGCCCCTGTGCATGGATATTGCTGCCAGCTATGGCGCCTACCATCCCCAGGCTGTGGATTGCCTGATCTACCAGGCGTCAACCCAGGCCGCATTGGGTCAATTGGCGCAGCAAGAGCAGACCTATAACCAGGTTATTGAACGCCTGGCTGCCACTGTGCCTTCGATCGATGGCAAGGTGTTCAATGTCATGGCTGACCTGGCTGAACTGTATCGCCAGCAGGGGCGCTACCAGGAGAGTAAGGATCTGTTGTCCGGCGTTATCCAGACAGCTTTGCAGATCAACAACCTGGAGGCGGCGAACAAGGCCAAGGCCTATCTGGGCCGTACCCTTAAAAATGAAGGTGCCCTTACCGGGGCGCGCATTCTGACTGAAGAGGTGCTGGATTATGGCACTCGCAATTGGCTCGACCAGCCCTTAAGTATCTACAATACGCTGCTGGAGCTTGGTGCTATCTATCAGGCCGAGGGTAAGCTGGCTGAAGCCCAGGCGACCTTCGAGGAGGCTTTTGAGGGCCTCACCAGAGACGCTGGTGAACTGCACCCGTCAACGCTGGTAGCTGCCGTCAATCTGGCGCAGATTTACGAAAAAAATGGCCTCTATGACATGGCTGAACCGCTCCTGAAGACTACTCTGCGCCAGCTGGAGGCCAATTATGGCCCGGCCCACCCAGATACTCTGCGGGCTCGCAACAACATGGCGCTGCTGGATGAAAGCCAGGGCAATTTTGGCGAGGCCGAACCCCTGTACCTGCAATCGCTGGAACTCATGGAGGAGCTCTACGGGCCTGACTACACCGATGTGGTGGCCGTTAAAAACAACCTGGCTTACCTGTATATGCTGATGGAAGACTATGCCGGTGCCGCGACCCTGTTTGAAGAGGTGCAGCAGCAGTGGCGAACACTGTTCGGGCCTGAACACCAGAACACCCTTAAAGCGACTAACAACCTTGGCCGGGTGTACCAGAAGATGCAACGTCTGCCGGAAGCCGAAACGCAGATTGCCGAGGCCCTGGCCCTGCGCCAGAAGGTCCTTGGACCACAACACCTGGACAGCATTCGCTCGATGATCGACCTGGGTGGTGTCTATATTGATGAGCTGCGTATTGCCGAGGCAGACACGCTGCTGACGTCAGCCCTGCAACTTGCCGAGTCCATTCTGGGCAACCAGCATCCCTATACTTTTGAAGCGTTGAACATGCTGGCGCGCGCCAAAGAGGCCGCCAACAACCTGCCGGCGGCCGTGGCCTTGCGCGAGGAGGGTATGAGCCGCCGCAGTGTCTTTCTTGACCGGATGCTCTGGACCACAGGCGAAAATGCCCGCGAAGGGTATGTGCGCCTGCACCGCCCTGAGTTGAACGCCTATCTGGCGCTGCTGGCCCGCATCAAGGACCCTGAGCGTGGCAAGAAGGCTATTGATGCCAGTCTGCAACGTAAAGGCTTGTTGTTGAAAGTTACATCGGAAATCCAGCAGATTGCGACCCTCGCCAAGGACCCGGAGTTGACCGATCTGGCCGAAGAGTTAAAGGCCACCCGTAAGCGTCTGGCGGCCATGACCCTGTCTGGTCCCACTGCGGCAACCCAGGGTCGGCATGCTGAGGTGTTGTATGAATTGGAGCAACGGGTGGATCAACTACAAGGTGAGATTGGCCGGGCCAGTGTTCGCTTTAAGACCTCCATTGCCCAGGTCAGTGCCGATTCTCTGGAAGGCGTGCTCGCGTCTGATCATGCCCTCATCGACTTCCTCTACTATGAAGAGAACGGCGAAGGTAAGGTGCTGGCTGCGGTAGTGGTTAACGAGGGTGGTGAGTTTCGCTATGAGTTGGTTGATTACGACGATCGCGTGGCGCTGGATAAGTCCATCTCCCGCTATCGTGAGATCATCCAGGATGACCTGGCAGATGAGGATGAGTTGCTGGAGGTTGGCCTGGACGCATACGACATGGTCTGGCAGCCATTGCAGGATGTGCTCGGCGATATCACCGACGTTTACCTGATTCCAGACGGCATCCTGAACATTTTGCCTTTCAGTGCGCTGGTAAATGCTGATGATGAGTACCTGATCCAGACCCATGACGTGCACATCCTCAGCTCCGGCCGGGATTTGCTGCCTTCAGGCTTCAACCTGGTTGATGGCGAATATGTCATTCTGGCTGGCCCAGACTACAACTCTACTGACGTCGTCAGTGAAGCTGCCATGAAAGTGGCCATGGGCAAGCGTTCATCCACTCTGCAGGTAGGTCTTCGCGGCGCCGGCAATGGTTTGCGCGGCCTGAATTTTGCCCCCTTGCCTGGTGCTGAGGAAGAGGGCCGGATCATCAATACTCAGGTTAATAAGAGTGACTCTGTCAGCGTTGAGTTTTTTGGTGTGGCGGCGCAGGAGCAGGTGCTGACAGATCTTAAACGCCCACCTGAAATACTGCATATGGCTACCCACGGCTTTTTCCTGGCACCGGATGATTCCCTGCGCAAGCGCCTGTTGAAACTGCAGCGTGGTGCAGACCTGCAGATACCGCCCCCAGGTGATAACCCCTTGTTGCGGGCCGGTCTGGCATTTGCCGGCATTAACACCAATGCCCAGTTTCTTGGGGACATTGATACGATCAACGATGGTGTACTGACAGCGCTGGAAGTACTCAGCCTGAACCTTTCAGGGACCCGTTTGGTGGTGCTGTCGGCGTGTGAAACCGGCCTTGGTGAGATCCATGAGGGAGAGGGTGTCTATGGTCTGCGCCGCTCTTTCCAGGAGGCTGGGGTCGCCGAGGTGATCAGTTCCCTGTGGGAGGTGAGTGATGCGGGTACGCAGGCGCTGATGACGGGTTTCTACGACCGTCTGCTGGCGGGCCAGCCTGCTCGCGAGGCCTTGCGGGATGCTCAGTTGGAGCTGATTGATTCACCCCAGTGGAATTACCCCTATGTCTGGTCGGCCTTTATGATTGTCGGCAGTTATGAATCTGCGGGCTTTAAAACCCAGTAATTACACTCTCTAATTTGACTTTCTAATTTGACTCTCTAAATAGACAAAGGATTACTCGTTTGGCACAGCAAAAGAAAACCCACAAAAAAGCCTCCCAGCAACGGGGTTCGGCAGTCGCCGCGCCGCAGGGAGGGATTCTGCAAGAGGTTCCCGAGCAATGCCGGTACCTGTATTACAGTTTGAGCCAGACCGCCGACGCCGATAGCGTCATGGATGCCCTGGCCTCAGTGGTGGATGGTGACAAAGTGGTGCTTGGCCTCGGCAAGGCCTTTATGGATTTTGTTGGCGCCAGGACCGTAGCGGTCAAAGATGCCCCAATCTACTCTAATGCGGGCATTGCGGTAGGTTCTGCGCCTTACGCCATCTGGCTCTGGCTCCGTGGTACGGATCGTGGCGAGCTGGTGTACCTGACCCTGAAGATCCAGGAAGCGCTGGGCGACGATGCCTTGCTTGAGGATATGGTAGATGGCTTTCGCTACAAGGAAGGTCGTGACCTGTCGGGTTATGTTGATGGCACCGAAAATCCTGACAGTACCAAGGCCCTGCAAGTCTGCGCTGATGCCCGTGGTGGCAGCTTTGTGGCGGTGCAGAAGTGGGTCCATGACCTGGGCTACATGCTGAGCCTGCCCGTGGCTGAGCAGGACGCCAAGATAGGTCGGCATAAAGGTAACAATGAAGAGTTTGCGGCACCGCCATCAGCCCATGTGAAACGGGCCGAGCAGGAGCATTATTCGCCCCAGGCTTTTTTACTGCGACGCTCCATGCCCTGGGCTGACTTCTCCGGTGAGGGGCTGGTGTTTGTGGCCTTTGCCAGCAGCTTTTATGCCTTCGACGCCATTATGCAACGCATGCTCGGCATGGAAGATGGCATCGTTGATAGCTTGCTTTCCTTCAGCCGGCCACTGACCACCAGCTTTTTCTATTGCCCGCCCATGCTCAATGGCAAACCCGATCTTGGTGCGCTTTCTGGGGACTAGGTTCATGGCTTTGCGCGCCAGCGCAAAACATGAACGCCGGCAGGTGTATCGCGCAGCGAAACAGTGAGATAATTTGTGGCTTTGTGCCCTAGGCATAAAACACAAATGCCGGCAGGTGTATCGCGCAGCGAAACACCGAGAGGCTGCCCCTACATAAAATT
>Ga0307488_10005427_pt1 | contig 10529 bp, 20 predicted proteins | sample SB02metaG_FD_202248 | JGI IMG/M metagenome (GOLD analysis project Ga0307488, IMG submission 202248) | Sea-ice brine microbial communities from Beaufort Sea near Barrow, Alaska, United States - SB 0.2 | ecosystem: Environmental > Aquatic > Marine > Coastal | place: USA: Alaska | collected...
GTGTCATCCAAGCCTCTACAGCTGGATATAAATCTGCTGGTTTATAATTTTCATAATACCATGCACGGGCATGTTGGTTAGCTCTATGGTATTGTTCACCAGTCCATTCTTCCCAACCTTCCCAACTTGGCTCAGCAAGTTTACTACCTCGTTTAATACGTGGGGCACCACGTACAACTTTCTTCTTAGGTTTCTTTGAAAGTGATTTTACGGAAGCCACATTATTCTCCTTTAAGTTCTTGAATACGTATTTTTAAAGAATCTATTGCGTAGATTGTTGTTAGTGCTCTATGCTTACGCACCTGGGATCGGTAATGATCTAATTCTTCTTCAAGTACATTTATGCGTACTATGTCGTTTATTAATTTTTTATTTTTAGTTACCATCACTAGGCTGCTCCTATATTGTTTCAATTAGTATATAGTCAACTTTATAATAAGTCAACCATAAATGGTTAACTAAAGTGCTTTCTTACTGTATCAATAAATAATTTTACGTTATTTGTAGGTGTAGTTTTTATAATCCCATGCCCAAGTCCGCAAACCCAACCAGTAGTATCTTGGATTGTATCTAGCCATTTTTCTATCTCGTATTTTAAGATTTTTTCTGATGGTTGTAATAATAAAGTTTCATCAAAGTTACCTTGTACAAATCCATGTTCTACTTTTTTAATAGTTTTGTTTAGATCAATTGTACTATCAATGCCTATACCTGCAAATCCAATATCAATAACTTTATTTAAGCTACGGTAAGGCAATGTACGAGAATAATATGCAGTTTGTCCTACAACTGCTAGTTCTTTTAACAAGTTGCAGTACTCGTTATCAAAAAATGATTTAGGAATGTTTGCTAAGCCGCTATCAAATATCATAACAGCATCAGCACCTGCTTCAAGTTGTTCTTTAATACTAGCTTTCAACAAAGGTACTAATACTTGCTTTAAGTACATATGTTTAAAGTCTTGGCTTACTTCTTCGTCACCTACTGCATAGTTTAATATAGTCCAAGGACCGCCTACAAATCCAACAAGTCCTTTGTTAAATGCTAAACGGTCTCTAGTCTGTTCGATTGCTTTCTTTTGAAAGTTTAAGTGTCGCATTGCACCTACATAATCTTTATGATCAACCCAGTTGTCTTCGTCTAAGTTCCATTCAAACTTAGGACCAGGGTCAAACTTCAACGGCAATCCAAGTGCTTCTAAGTGGAATAATATATCACTAAAAAGTATTGCTACATCAAAGTCAAAATCATTAATAGGTAGCATTGCAACATCTGACGCAAGTTTAGGAAGTTTGCACATTTGTTCAAATGACCATTCTTCTTTCATTGCCATGTAACTAGGTTGATACCTACCTGCTTGCCTCATCATCCAGATCGGAGGACAAGGGTTTTCTGCTCTTTCAAGAGCATTTATAAAAAGTTTATCACGCATAGACTTATTTAATACTTCATCTGTTGACATTAACTATGTGTTTTAAATCTTCTCACCAGCTACAAATCCACGGAATGTTTTAAAGCGTGGAAAACGCAAACTGTATGTATCACTGTCTTGTGACTTAGTACGAGCGTCTGCTCTTATTTCAATTAAGTTACCAATGAGACTAGCACGTTCAGTCCAGTACTCATCACGTTGAGCGTCAGTGAAACCACTCCCACAGTTAAGGCGATAATTGTATCCATCGTCTTCTCCTTCTACTATTACGGCACCTAGTCTTCCTTCGTTACGTCCTGTGCCTTCCTCGACGTCAACAACGGTTAATGTAATTTCGATAAACGGTTTTGCTTTTAACCAAGCATGTGTACGTTTGCATTCGTAGGGTGCATCAACATCTTTGATCATAACTCCTTCGTAGCCACCGTCTACAGCCGTCTTATTAAGCTCTACAAAGCGTCTGTTGCCTTCTGTAGTACTAAGGTCAACATCTTCCCATTCACACGCTTGTACGTGCTCTAAGAGGTCTTCGTTCTCTAGTACCCAATACTTAACGTAGTTACTACGGTCTGTTTGCTTCTTATCCCAACTACCTTTAAGGAAGTCTTCTAATGGAATAAAGTCAAACAAGTGTAGTACACTATCAGTTGCAGCTTTACCATCTTTACGATGTACTTGCTTCATAAGGTCTTGAAAGTCTTTGCTCATCACTTCGCCATCTAGTACACAATCATATGGTGCAGGCTTTACTGCAAGTACTGATTCAATCTCTGCAATAATGTGTGGGAAGTTATGAAACTGTTTTCCGTTACGACTAAACAATTCTACTTTGCCTGAACGGCATATTGCTAGTACACGTACACCATCCAGCTTAACTTCGATTTGCTTTTTACCTACCATTTTCTTTTCATGGTTAGCTGAGTCATGTGCTAGAGCACAAGTAAATGTTGGAATTGTATACTGTGGAAATTTCTTAGCAATTTTGTTTACAGTCTTTTCGCTACAACCACAACGTAGGTCTTTAATTAAAATACGTCTGTAAAACCCATTCCATTGTTCAACAGTAGCAATATCCATACATAACGCAATAGCATCACGTGCCGCATGTCCTGTAAGTTCTCTGTTGATTAATTGGTTAGCAAGTACTTTAAAATTATCCCATGCAAGTCCTTGTCCACGTTCTGTAGTTTCTATACGTTCTGGAACTTGCTTTACACCAAATGTAACAAGTGGATCAAGTGCCATCTTTACACCTTCAAAGAACTCGTCTAGTCCTTCTTCCATTGCCGATTGTATAATTGATTCTTTAGCTAGACGTGAATTGTCTGCTTCTAGTCTTGCAATAATATCTTGTGGTTGTGTTTTCATGTGTGCCTCTATGCCTAATTATTATATACATTATACGATCATTATTATCAGAAGTCAACCTTTATTTTGTTTTATTTTGGCATCGGTGCAGGGAGTCGAACCCCAGCTTTCAGTTTTGGAGACTGACGTGCTACCGTAACACTTCACCGACAATGTTGTATTACTATACCATATAATTAATGTATTGTCAACCTTTTATTTCATAAAAGTTACCAGTTTTTTCTTTTTCAGGATGCTTGCCCTGATAGTTTAAAACAGCGGCTTTAATAGCATCTTCTGCTAGTACTGAACAGTGTATCTTTACTGGAGGTAATGCTAGTTCAGAAGCAAGTTCAGTATTCTTTATTTTACCTGCTTCACCTAACGACATACCTTTAACCCATGTAGTTAATAAACTACTGCTGGCAATAGCACTACCGCAACCGTAAGTTTTAAACTTAGCATCTTGAATGATGCCGTTGTCATCAACTTTAATTTGTAAACGCATTACATCGCCACACGCAGGTGCTCCTACCATTCCTGTTCCAATGCTTTCGTCTTTGTCGTCAAACTTGCCTACATTACGAGGGTTCTCGTAATGATCCATTACTTTATCTGAATATGCCATGATTGTAGTCTCGAGTTATATTACACTTATTTATTCTTCTTCTTCAGGATCCCATAAACGTGCAATACGCATTTCGTTTGTTAGGTTTGCTAGTTTAGTCATACTACCCGGACCATCCCAAATCTCGTTCATCAGCTCGTTTATTTCATCTAGTTCGATTGCTTCGATATGATTCTTCTTCCAACTGTTAGCAGTCTTAAAACATTTTTTATGAAAGTGTTCTAACAAGAACTCTACAATCCCTTGTGGAATTCGACTGTGTTCGCTAAATGCAAATGTACCATTAAATCCGTTTATAGTTTGCGGATCGTTTGTAGGTTGCTTTGCCCAAAACTTATTACGATGCTCTGCTTCTGGAATTAAGAAGTTGTGTAAGATATTCATAGTATTGCCTTAGTTGTGTAGTGAGTAACTATTATACTATAAAACTTCTCACTTGTCAACCACATTGCTGCAATAAATCTACTCATCATCTACCTCCGTCTCAAAATATCTACAATAGAAATGGTCACCCCAAGAATCAATCTCTGACTGTGGGTAACCGTTACTTACTAACCATTCCAACGTGCTAGTAAGGTCGGCTGGTATCGGTTTAGGAAACCCAAACTTCCAACCGCTTGGCGGATCACACATCAATACTTTTTTCATTTAATAATCCAATCTATATTCATCCAGTCTGTATCTTCTAGCATCATCTCAACTTTGTCGGCATGCATGCCTTGTAACTGTGTCCAAATGTGTGCATTGTTCATTCTCAGTGTGTACGACTCTTTATAACAACGATATCGAGAACCACTAGAACCAGAGAAGTAGTAGAACTCTTCGTCCTCTTCTACCTTTGTAATGCCACTGTTCATACGCCAACTGTCGCCATCTAAGTAACCGCCAGATGTTCCAACAAGAAGACGATAGTGAGGTTCATCGCCTTTCATCTTGATAACTACCCAGTTGTCACAAGTGTAATCACTCATGCTCACCTCCAGGATCATTTGGATCTAACGGAACCTTATGAGCATTACCTTTTTCATCTCTCCAGATAGTGTAAGTTCTGCTTCTTCCATATGAACGATATCCACTCATAAAGTTAAATGTAGTTGGCTTACGTTTGGCTGTTTCAAACGTACCTACAGTAATGGCAATAGCACCTAGTAATAGAGTATGAACTAACATACTAGCAACTCCTGCCCACATGCTACCTACGATGATACCAAATACAATACACCACATCCATGCTAATACCTGCATAATCATATGTCGTGTGCTAAAGTCTGGAATGACACTTAATGGATTCTTTTCGTGATCCATTACACTATTCCAACAATCAAATACCCATTCTCTCATTGAGAATACTCCTTTTTCAAATATTACTTCATTAGGGTAATGAGCATCTGCTGAGTCGCGATAATCAATAGCGTCATAAACGTCCTTAAACATTTGTGATACCTTATGCGTCTTAAAGTATGCTGTTACTCTATACATTTTAATAATATAACATATAATAATACTGTTGTCAAGTGTTTTAGTTAGTTGATAGGCTAACCATGGCCTACCGCGAGCGTATTAAGTCGCCACACTAAAAATGGAGCGGGTGAGGAGAATCGAACTCCTATCAATAGATTGGAAATCTACCGCATTACCATTATGCTACACCCGCTTTAGTCGTGATATCCATCATCTTCGTTTGAGTCTTCGTATGTGATAGGTCGTTCAACTTGATAAGATCTTATCATCTGTTCTTTTATATCATCTTTATCAAATTCGCCGTCTTCTAGTCTTCGCAATGCATCAGATGCACTACTTGCTTGTCTTGATCTTACTAGATATGTGCATACTCCAACCATATCAGTTCTATTGATGCCGGATGCATTCATCGCTTGTTCCGGAAATACTCTTCCCATGTGTTACCTTTCTAGTTACGTTTACAATATTTTTTTACAAACTCGTATGGTTTGTTGGTGTCTTGATACTTCCACGCTTCTTCTTCAATCCCATGATGACTTGGTTTATAACGTGCAAGTACCTTATTAGATATTTTACCTATGTTTTTGTTTAACACATGCATCTTAGTATTATGTATTCCTGCCTTACAGTCTTGAGCTAAATGAACTGCTTCATGACTTAAGGCTAATTTTATGCGGTAACTAACTTTGTTTTTAGGAAAATTATTTTTTATGTTGTTTACACATAATTCAATTTTATTTGCCATAGGCAAATATACTGCATACCATTTTTTTTGTTTATTACAGTAGTACCCGTTGTGTTCTACTGTTGTGTACTGTTTTAAAAACCTTTCGTTCGCATGTACAGGTTGACATCCTTGTACTAAAAGGAATAATACAATGGCGGAGGATGTGGGAATCGAACCCACTCTACGCCTTAAAGCGTAGTACGGATTAGCAATCCGCTGCATTACCGTCCTGCCCATCCTCCCTAACATTATTTTGCAAACCTAAGAGTGTGTTGTCTACCGTTTAAATCAAAAGTAATAGTACTGTGACTATAAATCTCTTGAGTTTCTTCTTGGTATCTAGTTTCAACATTACACTGTGTTTTTGTTCCACCTGTAGCTTTACTATTACTGTGTCCAAACATACCACCTAATAGGGCACCAACTGCACCACCATTGTCTACATTCTTAGTTACATTGTTACCAATGATGCCACCAATGATAGCACCCTTTAGTGTATCGCCAGTTTTGTCTCCGGACGTAGTTACTTGTCTGCAAACTTCTACATTATAAGGCTTTTGTGTAATAACCATTTTGTAATGGTCTTGTGTATTTCCTGTAATCATATCTGCATTTGCCGAAGTTGCAAATAATACAACCATACCTACAACAATTATTTTACTATACATTTACTTCTCCAAAATTTGTAAAACTTTTATTGATTTAATTCTGTCATATCTAAAACTTCTAAAGCCTTGAGATTCAACAGCCCATACTGCAACCACCTTGTCATTCTTTTGACTTGTTTCTTTCTTTGGATCTGGAAAGTAACTTTCTTTTAGAGTGCAAGGCATTACACGTTCGTCACCGTCTAACTTAGTAAACGTGACTTCTACTACTTCTTTACGAAGTAATTCAATTAGTTTATCTCTAGTAGGAATTCCTTTAAGGTCTGCTACAGTGTCTTGGACTTGATTCATTATAATTCCTCCACAATACCTAGTACTTCTGCTGCTACAAATAGCATACCTGATACAAAGAAAGCACCCATACAAAGTGCAATACCTGCTGCGATGCGTACAGCACTTTTAGCAAGACTTACATAAAAATGTTTTCTACTTACGTCCACTGGTTCTGGAACATATACTCTTTCTGGTATTGGCATTATCGCTTCTCCACTACTTTATCTGCTAGTCCCCAAGTTACAGCTTCTTGTGCTGTAAGGAAAGTATCAAACTTCATTGTTTCAGACATTACTTCGTAAGTCTTACCTGCTGTATTATGCTTTACATATAACTCTGTAAGACGTTTGTTTACTTTCTTAGACTCTTCCATCGAACGTTTAGCATCTTCAAACTCTAGTTCTTGTACATACACACTACCACTTGTACCTCGTGTGCCTGAGCTTACTCTGTGAATCATTGTACGTGACTCTGGTAACACGATACGCTTGCCTTCTGTACCTGCCATAGCTAGGAACGATCCCATTGAACACGCTTGCCCCATTACAATAGTACGTACATCACATTTGATATATTGCATAGTATCGTAAATAGCCAAGCCTGCTGTTACAGCGCCACCAGGTGAATTAATATACAAGTTAATATCTTTATCAGGATTTTGACTTTCTAAATAAAGCATCTGTGCTACAATAACATTAGCCATATTATCTTCTACAGGACCATTAAGCATAATGATTCTATCTTTCATCAGTCTGCTATAAATATCCCAAGAACGTTCACCTTTAGATTCTTGTTCAACAACCATAGGTATTAACGGCATATTATTTCCACTCCATTAGAGGATCAACTGACGACGAATCATGCCAGTCTGTGTGATCTTTGTTAAATCTACGTTGAGTTATTTCTTTACGTAGCATACCATTTTTTACTCTGTACGTAATTAGTTCTTGCTTAATTACACCTGTAGGATCGCTTTCAAAAGCACTTACAAGTGGTCCGTCAAACTTGTTATTCATTATCGTCTCCTGTTATTAACTTTATGTGCAATTGGCCCAGAAGAAGTAAACTCCATGCCGTGTGCATTACCTACGTACACTTTACCAGTCCATCGCATACGGATTCTATTGGTTGCAAGGTATGCATCAAACTCCACACCTTCTTTGAAATTATCTATTTCTGCTTCTGCTACCATCTCGTTTCTAGTATTTGTAAGCATTACTTTATTATCAAAATGTACTTCCATATTGTCCTCTAATTGTTATATACGATTATATACGATTATATACGATTTGTCAACCGTTATTGGTTAATAAATTTAGGTCAATAACGGTTGACAGGTATAATTAGTGTAGTAGTCCAGTATGTGTTTCAGGTTGACAAAACTCCTGCGGATCAATTCCAAATTTATCACAGCATAACTCAATGATGCTTTCAGGTACATCATCTTCGTCGCACCCGTCTGGTACAAATAATCCTTTTAGTCTTCCTTTTTTGTCTATAATCAGTCCCCAGTCTGTATCAGATAGGGCGTGTTCGAAAGTAACTTTTTTGCTCATAACCATCTCCTCTAAGAATGTTCTTCTTTGATCTTTCTAGCAATAGTCTTATAGATGCCTGGATTTACATTTAAAATATGCGGCATCATTTCGTGTCTTATATAGTTGCGATTGAAGCTAGTATCGTTGTTCGATTCATCGCATATGTATTTAACCTGTTTTAGGTTTGCCCATAATTTAATATCTCTCTTACGAGTTAGTCTAAATGGACGTACAACATGATTACGCCTATAAGGAATAATCTTTCCTAATCCATTTAGACTACTAAACACCCAAGTTTCAACGCAATCATCAAGATGATGGCCTGTTACTAACGGATAGTCTTTATGTTTATCAAAAAATTCATAACGTTTTTCTCTCCAAAAATCTTCCCTGCTTCTACCCGGGGGAGGAGAAATTCTACATTTATCTGTAATGTATTCTAATCCATTTTCTCTACAATACCGCCTTACAAATCCTTCAGCTTGGTCACCATGTGCAGTTCCGTGATTATAATGTAATACTTTTACAACATGGTTACGTTTTAAGAAATCAAGAATGACAATAGAGTCAACACCACCACTAACAGCTACACTAATTTTACGTGGTAACTTGCCTTGCATTTTAATTAAGGTCATACCTTGAATAGCTTTACGTAATTTAATCTAGTTTCGTTTGCACTAAACAATTTGTTTTGTGTTTGTGCCTTCACCTTTGCTTTAATACGTTTCATGTCGCCTACGGTATGTTCAAACTTGTTCATAAACGATAATAGATTGCCGTCCATAACTGCTGTATAGTTATAGCTGTCCCATTGTGAACTGTATCGCTTGTCAAGAATCTTAATAACACCTTCAACGACGTCTTTTTCTTTACCTAAGTATTGTGAATTTCTATACTCTATACGAATCTCTTTTTTAAGTCCGTTCTCATGCTGATCACGTTTTACAAATTCAGGAATAAAAGCAACACGACCTAAGTTGTTATATATTACAGTGTCTTGTGATACTGACTCAACCATATCTTTTTTAAAATAATCAAGCTCACCTAGTCCAAGTAATACGTAACGTTTCATCCATTGATGGATTTTAGCTACTTCAGCATAGTCGTCAGCTGTTGGAGTAGGCCTCACAAAGTCTTTTGGCAAGTGATTGATATTAGTTTCTGTGTAAAATGCAAATTTAAGGATTTCTTTGTTGCTAAACTGTGTTTTGTTATCAGGTTCCGAAAAGCGTCTAGTGTCTTTTATATAAGCACCGTTAATACGTTGTGCCGCAACTGCCATAGCAAGTGCTTCTTGTGTAGGAACTGTTTTCAATGGAAGTGAATCCTTGCTTAGATATCCGTTTTTAATTTTAACATCGCTGATCATAGTGTGCCTCTTTGATTGCCTAATTATTAAAAATAGTATAACATCAATTAAAGTATGTGTCAACCATTCCTTTATAGAAAGTATCCAGTTCTTCTTTAGATCCCATGTCACTTTTAAATTGATTTGCTTTACGACATACAATTACATAATTGTTTATTTCGTTTTTGCCACCTAACGATCTTGCAAGTTTGTGATCAACAGTAGGTTGAAAGAATCCGTCATAGTTATCAATATTAGGATTTGTTACTCTGTTTAGTCCCTTGCCATAGTCTAATGGTGTGCCAAACACAGGACAAAAATCCGGAGCAATTTTTGCAAGCCGGAACGGATCACCTTCCCATTTAACCGAGTGAGCCCATATAAGTTTTAAAAACTGATCTTGCTTTGTAGACTTTTTAAACATTTCAAAGAAGGTTGCATATGTACTAGCATCATCTTGCGGATGAAATCTACGTGAGGAGAGAGCCCGGAGGCCCTCTTCTCTAATTTTTACTAAGTCTGCCATTTACATGAACTCCGCAAACTTATCAGCTTCGTGCTTTTGTGCTTTGTTATTGAAAGAGTCTACATCAATGATGCTTGTATACTCTGCAACTTTACCGTTTAGATCTGTAAACACATAAGGTATGTCAATATTAAAGTTGACACCACCTTTAGCAACAATAGGAAGTTTTAAGTCATAACCTTTTTGCTTACCTGGCTGTGCTTGAATGTGTGCTTCTCGATTATCAATTAGTGATTTAATCGCAGCCGCAATCATTAGTCCACGGTTACTACCTGACGTAAAGCGATGGTCTTTCCATTCTGTATATTTGCCTAACTTTGTTTTTTCAGGATACTGCGAGCGAATAGCTTTAAGTACATCAGTCCATACTTTACTACTTGAACTCCAACGTTCACTCATCACTTGTCCAATTTTAATTAACAAGTCATCTGTCACTGCCTTCTTAGGCATTTGCGTAAACAGTTCTGTCAAGCCCCATACTGGCGCATGATCAATTGCTGAGAAGTGCCAAGCATTGCGTACACATTTAAGTGCCATTTCAAATGCAAATCTATTTGAGTAGTTGTCTTTACAAAACTCTT
>Ga0307488_10005428_pt1 | contig 10528 bp, 14 predicted proteins | sample SB02metaG_FD_202248 | JGI IMG/M metagenome (GOLD analysis project Ga0307488, IMG submission 202248) | Sea-ice brine microbial communities from Beaufort Sea near Barrow, Alaska, United States - SB 0.2 | ecosystem: Environmental > Aquatic > Marine > Coastal | place: USA: Alaska | collected...
TATTGAACTTTTGTGATACACTTTTATTTCTAAGCTTTAGCAATTCTTCTCTTGCTAAATAAGTGAGTTTTACGCTGAAGCCTTTCAGTCCTGGAAAGTCTACTGCTACTGTCTTGCTTGGAGTTAACAAACTCTTAAGCGATACTACTGGTTTTATGTTTTCTGTTGTCATTTGTTTATTCCTATTAAAAAAATGTATGGGGAAATGACTCCCCATACATTCAGTTTGTTATTATGCTCCTACGTAAGTAACTGATACTTCGTTGGTAGCGTTTGCTGCTGTTGCTGATGATAGATCTGATGATAAACCGTGGAAGGCTACATCTACAGATATCACATCTGATAAATCATGAGTAGGTAACTCTAAGTGAGCTTTTGGCAATGTTACTGCAACTCGAGGAGTATTAGAACTACCTCCGATGCTGAATGTCATTGCAAAAGCGTTAGTGATTACGCCTCTTGATTCTTGTAATTTCTCAAATAAGTCTAAAGACCCATTTGCTACATCATTAAGATAACATGTAAAGTTTCCTGAAACTGATCTCGTACCTGTAACATGACCTAATGGTAAGTTTACTGTTCCGATTGTTTCTGGTGTTAAGTAAGTATTGTTGTTCTCTATAGTGATGTTTCCACCTGTTAGAGTAACTGCAAAGGTTGTGTCTGAACTACCTAAAGATCCGACTGCACCTGATACTTCACTTGCATCATATGTTAATGATAAGTCTGTTAATTTCTGTCTTATAAAGTTAGAAGTAGTATCTACTCCTTCTCTTATTAAACCTTTTGCTGTAGCTCCTGAAGCTTCAGTATTTAAAGAAGCCGCTTCTTCGATTGTTTTACCGTTTCCGGACCAACCTACTTGTGCGATTCCTTCAATATCAAAGTCCATTGAAGCCGAGCCTACTGAACAATCTGCTAATTTGTAAATTGTTACTCCGTCAGTACCTGTAGTATATAGTGCGCTAGTTGAATCCTTTGCTGCTCCAAGAACAAAGTACATATTGAAAGCTCCAACTTGTACATTGTTTGAGTTTGCAAAATCAAAAACTTGACTACTTGTTCCACCGAAAGCGTCTCCGCCTACTGCTTTATCATAGTCTGTCGCTCCCATAGCTGCCCATAAAGGGCCTTCTACTGCAAAATGTGCGTTTGCATCAGCGTGATCGCCTGATACATATTTTGCGTTACTACCTGACTTTGTAGGTCTCATATAAGTGTTAAAACTCCATTCTGCTGGTGCAAAAGAGTCGGTGAACATTGCTCTACCTCTCTTACTGTAACCAGCGGATGTTGCCGCTTCACTTAATGTTATTTCTGAAGTATTTGTAGCCTGACTAAAAGAAAAACCATCCAGTACAGGTATCTCGTAAAGAGCTGTCTGTCCTGTTGTGCCATCTTCTGACCATTCCATAAATACTTTGGTATCTCTACTAAAGAAAAATGCCATTTTTTATATCTCCATTAATATCGAACTTCTATGGTGATTTCTCCAACACCAAGAGGTTCTAATACGCCTTCATCTGTATCTACAGTTAAGATTGAAGTCTGTACTGTAGACTGAGATGCTCCTGTTGAATCCGTGTAAGTTAATGGATCATTATCCTCTAACACGGTTTCTACATCTTCTAACAATTCTTCGAGTGCGTTGATAACATCATTGTCATCAGACACATAACATCGAACTGTAATTCTTAAAAATCTAAATCGAAAGCCTCCGCCATCGTATTCTCTCGTTTCGCTTCCAGCTCCTATATGAATAGTAGGAAACTCATTCACTTCATCCCAAAACTTTAATCTTCTTTCCACTGAACTTATTGAAGTTCTCATGGGTGGGCTGCCGTTTATCTGCGTTTCTAACGCTAATGCTAAGGCTTCTACTACGGCTCTGCGACGCGACGAATATCTTCTTGCTAGTGCTGAGTCCATTATACTCTCCTTACTTTGAGGAACTTATCCCCTATTATACTTTGTGCTATTTCTCTAACACTTTCTCCAATTATCTTTCTTGGGTCTCTTTGTGTACTTCCTTGTTTAAATCCTGGTTCAAAAGTTTGGTAAGGAAACTTCATATAAGTATAGTCTACTTGTACACCACCTTGTGGTCCAACCATTACTGATTCAGGTTCTACACTGTCAGCAAATCTACCTGTTTGATATCTTAATGCTCCACCTTGTCCCATTTTACTAGCTACTACTTGAGGTAGTAAAGCTTTTAACATTGCTTCTAAATGTAGAGGACTTTGTGCTGTTTTTGCGGCATCCTTAGTTCTTACTCTTTCTTTCTTCCTAGGTATTGTTCCTGCAGTTGAACTAACCATCTTCTTCATCTTTCTTGGAGAGCGCCCTTTTGAAGTGCCTGAAGATGCTTTGAGCCCCTTCATTTTTCGTATAAACTCTTGGTTGACTTTCATTCTCATGTCAAGTCCGCCACCTTTACCTACTCTTTTACTTCTTTTATCTAGTTTACCTTTTACAGTCATTAGTCCTTCAGCAATTAAAGCCTGTTTCATTATGTTGGCTCTATCTAAAGGTCCTGGACTAGCAGACCAAAGGTCTTGAGCTTTGTTTAAGTCTACTTTACAAAGTCTCATTACTTCTTCGGCAAATACGTCAGTCATTGCTGCTTCAGGATCTCTACCTATAAAATCTTTAAAGTGGTCTAATACTTCTTTATCTGGTCCAGATGGATTCTTTCCATCCTTTGTAAAAACTAACTGACCTCTGTATCTTACCGTAGAAGAATCTGCTCTTTTACTTCTTTTACCTTCTAAAACTAATTGTGTGTCAAACATGTCTTCAAACTTAGCTTCAAATAGTCTAGCAACAGTTACAAACATATCGTCCTTTGGTCCAGTATAAGATTTAAATATCTTTGTTAATGCACCTTCAACTTTTCTATGGCTTAATGTTCCTGCTGATCCATGGAAACGTTTTTTAGTACCTGGTGTTAAAGTAGACTCAGTATTTTTAAAATCTTTTGGTAAAGTTTTACCATGAGAATAGTCTATTTTAATCTTTTTGTCGTTTATTACGTCTTTTACAACTCTTTTTAATCTAGTGTTAAACGTAGCTTCAAGATTGTACTTAGTACCTTGATTTCTTCTCGTATAATGGAATACAATTTCGTTAGTATTCCATCCTAATGATTTGCTTACACCTTTAGGTATGTGCAATCTCCACTTCGTTTTGCCCTCTTTACTAAGTGTTTCCATTCGCTTGTAAATTTCTTTTCCACGATCTGACCATTCACCATTATACATACTGACTTCAAAAGCTTCTTCAGGAGTTAAGTTGTATTGTACATTACTTATACTTTTATCTCTCCAGTTACTTATCTCATTCATGAAGTTGTCTTTACTAATTATGGTAGTTCCTTCATCAAAAAATGCACCTACATTTTTAATTTTACTATACGTACTTAATCTTTTTGTCGCTTTCTTTTCGAGTTCCTTAAAAAGTTTATTTCTAAGTGCTTGCGACATTAAATTACAACTCTATATAAATCTAATACTCTCTTAATATGGTCTGGAAAGTCAGTACTTGATTTCATGCCTGAAGTTCCTTGGTTACTTATCTGAGCATTGCCTAAACTTCTTCTTTCTTTATGCTCATCTTTCATGTAATAATTTACTAAGTCAAAGAGTGCTAGTTTTAAATCACTTGGACAAGTTGAATAGCCTGCGTTATAAGTAATCTTTACGCTTCCTACTCCTTTTTTCCAAGAGATTGGATTACCACTCTCGTTTGTTCTTATAACTGCATCACTTTCTTGGTCTACGTAATATTCGTAGTTACCTGTAGTAAGTGTTACATAAGGACTTCCATAATCTGGTCTTTCTTGTACTATATCAACGTTAGTTAACGGACTTTCACTCATTGTAATGGTGGTAGTGTAACTGTCATTGATTGAAAAAGTTTCAACCTTATCTGTGGAGAAAAAGTCTACAAAACTTATTCCACAATACTTCTTAACTAAATCAGATACTAAAGGTATCATAACAAATAGACGATCGTCATCCTTCTCCCCTCGGAGTCCTTCTGCGTCTTTGTATTCATTTACTGTTATTAAATCTGCCATAATTAAAAAGTGTGGGGTTTTAGGTAAACCCCACGAAAACCTATAAAGCTATTAAGAAGCTTTGTACTGTAGTACGTGACAAGAAGTTGACGCATCGATTAGATCGGTGAAGCCAATTCTTTGTGAAGCTACAAGAACTCTTCTTTGGTTAGCAACTTCATAATCGGACTCAATAGTCACTCCTCTTAAACGAGGAATTACAAAGTTTCTTGGGTTAACCGCAAGAGCGTGCATTTTACCAACTGCCGGAGCAGCAAATTCATCACACATTAATACTCTTGAACCAAATACAGTTCCAATTTCACCAGTAAGCTTAGTTGCCTGATTACCAACTAGGTTAGCATCTTGGAACTCAGCATCTTCTAGTAACTGGTAGTATCCCGCCTGAGAGACGACATAAACTACATCTGAAGGATTGATACCATATTTACCCATTGCTTTTCTAGCACCTAACAACATTGCTGCTGTTAAAGATTCGGAAGCGAAAGCTGTAGCTGATTGGGTCTTGTTAGCCCCAGCCATTGTTACAAGCCCTTCATAAGCAGCACCGCCAGTACCAAAAGCACCGTCAGCATGATTACCCAATAATAGGGAGTTTTCAATTGCTCTAGCATGAGATCTTACCATTGATTCTCTAATTAAAGGAAGGATTGGTAGGATTGCATCTTCTTCAGTTTCATTACCTAAGTATGACTGTGAAATTAATTTTTTAGTTGAAAGTGTTCTTTCCGTTAAGTCGACACCTGCTCCATTAGCTGGATCATATGCATCGCCTCTTGGGTCTAAGTTACCTTTCGGTGCGCTTCCAGAAGCTACTTGGTTAGCTGTAAATTCAGCATAACCGCTATCTGGCATGATTGGGATAATCATATTAGCTGAGGTCATTGGGATTTCTCTGAATAGAGGAGCCAATATTAACTCATTTTGAATATCTCTTTCAATATTAGTTGAAACGATTTGCTCAAAATCAGCTGTTGATACTTCAACACCTGACATTACATTAACTTTTTGCATTAATGATTTTGCATGGTCGTTATTCCAACCTTTACCTGTAGCAAGACCTGCGAATTTAGCGTCGATTAAATCTTCTTTAAATTCTTCTCTCCAGTCTCCACCACCTGTTCTATCACCGAAGTGTCTTTTTGACTCACGAATATTCATGATTTCTGATGATTTCTCTATGAGTTGAGCTTCAAGTTCTTTAACTACTTTACCAAGATCTTCTTGTTTTTCGTTAACTCTTTTCTCAACATCTGAGATTAGCCTTTCGGCCCCTGATAATCCTGCTTGGATCACAGTTTTTTGTTCTTCCTGTTTAGCTTCTTGAGCAGTTTTAGTTTCAACTTCAACTTCAATCGCTTTCTCAGCGGCCTCTGTTGTTGCTTTCTCTTCAGCTGCTTTAGCTTCTGCTTGTTTCATAGCAATAGAAGTTGCAGTTTTTTCTGCTACATCTTTTGCAAATGCTTCAAGATCAAAGCCTGCTTCAGGAGTCTTCTTTTCTTCTGACATTTTAGTCTCCATGTTTTGGGATTGCTCCCCGCTTGGCTGCTCAATTTTAACAGCGTCTGCTGCTGCGGTTGAGTTAGCCGTAATAAATTGTTTTTGGAATTTCTTATAGTCTTCCATATTATCGAATGATTTTGCAATCGAGAAGGTTGCCCCTTGATTACAAGGCACTGATACTACTGAGACTTCAAAAAGCTCCGCGTCCTTTATTTTGTATCCATCTGTTTGAGTCATATATTCTGCATCTTTAACTTTAAAGCCAACAGAAAACGCCCCAAGGACACCATCTTTAATTAATTCTTTTACTTCACCTGCAGCTTTAGATATCTTTGCAGTTATCTCTAAGCCTTTATCGGTTACTGCCAAATCAGTAGCACGTCCTATAGGTTTATTATAGTCGTGATTAAATAAGATTATTGGATTACCTTTAAAGTTTTCCAATCCGCCTGATTTTGTCCATGCTTGTGCTTCAATTATGTCGCCTGCACGATCTAAATCGATTGTACTTGCGGAACCTTTGATTTCTAAGCAACCGTCGTCAGTCTCTCCTAAAGATTTAAGAGTTGACGCCCAATGAAAGATTTTATCGGACATTACTTTCCTCCTTTTACAGTTTTAGTTTTTGGGACTGTTACTTCCGCAACTACTGGTACTGTTACTTGGATAGGATAGCGCTTGTTCATCGCAGAAAGTACTCTAGCCCAAGAACCCCATGATCTTCTGAGCATGTAGTCTTTAACTGGAACGTCACTTCCGTGCGATTTATATTCGGTTAGACTCATAGTTTCAACGCCTTTGCTGGCGACGAAATTTGAAAGTGCTTTTACCATCATATCTTTTGTCATAATTTTTATTCCTCTGTATCTTCGGGAGGTCGTCCTCCTTCTGCTGGGTTACTTGCGGAGCCTGCAATGTTTGCAGGAACTCTCGGTGTATCGAATCCGTCGATCTTCTCAAGTCGTAAGGCCTCCCTTGCTTCGTTCGGTGTTAATATACCAGTGTTCACAAGTGTAGCGTAATACGCAGCTTGGTCTTTTAACTCTGGTTGAAGTGCAGGAATCCCTGACACTTCTTCGTCCAGTTTAAAGCCGAAGAATCTCTCGAAAGCACATGCTATTTTATTAGTAATAGGCAATATGGTTTCTAAATAATAAAGACGGTGATTAGGGCGAATGTTCGCATTATTCCCGCCATCCATTAAAATTGGTGGTATTCCTATAGCTTCTAAGATAATTTTCTCATTAGCTTTGATACCGTCTTGGAAGTCTAAATCTTTGAAGTTTACTTCAGTTAGATTCTCAACTTCTAATCCACCATCTAAAAATAGTGGACGTCTGCCTCCAGACTGTGGATTGTATCTCGCAACCCAAGCTGATAACATTCTTTCTTTGATTTTCTCAGAAAGAGTGTTTGGCGATTTTAGTACTAGTCCTGGTACTGCTCCATTTTTGAAGAAGTTATCCTGGAAGTTTCTCATACTACCTAATAACTGCATTGTTCTAAACGCAGGTTTAAGTCTAGGTACTCCTCTATAAATAGAGTTGAAACTGTTTTCTTTTATATGTATAATCTCATTCGGACTATACTCTATACTGTGGTCATATGTATACTTTGCAACATATGTGTCGTCATCAGTATGAATAACCATGTGGTCTGCTGGAAGATGGTACAGATGTGCGCCATCGAAATATATAAATATATTACCATCAATTATTAAGTCAATTATAAGATTTCTCTTAAATGCACTTACATCTTGAAATGGGTTCGGTTGTACATTTAGTAATAAGTTAACTTTTGATCTTCTTATTCCTTTATATACACTGTCTAATCCTGTTACTGCTTCTCCTACATCAAAAGGTATTTCCGCAGCGTCATCCACTATCATGTTGACTGCTCGGTTTACAACTTCTAATTGTTCGTAAGCGTTTCTGTAATTTGTAACATTCTCTCTAGAAAGTACTTCTAGACCTTGATCTCTTGAAATAACAAATTGGGACGGATTGAGTTTTTCCTCAACGTCTCTATTGTTACCTGTTATAAAATCATACCATGCCATGTTTGTTTCTCTGTATCTCTACCCAATGTTGTTGTTTATTTGCTGTTATTAGTGTTGGGCGCTTACCATAGATACCATGTAATCTTAAATGGTGGCTATGACATAGTGTAACAGCATGGTCATAAAGTTTCTCGTGTTCTTCTTCAATAAATTGTTCTCGAACACCTAAAATTTCGTCTTCTGAAGTTATGGTTATCTTATTTTTCTTTAACCATACTTCTAATAACTCGGTTAGACCATAAAAGTGATGAAAGTCTAAGTTGTCCTGACTGCCACAAATATAACATTCCGTTCCTTTATTATATTTAGACTTGGCTTTGTCCCGTACATACTTTACTAAATCTCTTTTTAAAGTCATAATCCTACTTCTATATTAGAATTGTACCAAATATTCGAGCATATGTCAAGAACTATTTTTTGATGGGGTATATTAGAATGATGTAACACTTGTCTCGAACGAATATAGAGCGTAGCGCAAGGCGTCTGCCATGTGACATGCGTAATTATGTTTAGGTTTTTCTCTTAATAAATTAGGATTTGGATCCCACTGATACTGGTCTAAACTTATTAAAGACTCTTCGCATCTCTGGTGTACTGTTAGTTTATCATTATCAATAATCCCGCCTACATGTCCAATACCGTCAAGTACAGATTTCTTAGCATTAATAGTAGTAATGTCGTAATTTTGTGCAAAGTCAAATCTTGTTTGCTGAGCTGCTGAGTCAATATAAATATAATCTATATTCCACTTCTCAACAAGCTTGCCTATTTCTGTAGCGTGTTGTTCAGTAGTTCTCTCTGAATCAAAGTACTCATCTAATAGATAATATCTATCTGCATCCCAATCGTATGCCATAACACAGAAAGCTGTAGGATCTCTGTAACCTACGTCCATTCCTGCGAATACATCCATTCCATTTAAATCTATTTCTGATAAGTCTGCAACACATTTCTCGTGGTCAAATGCCCATACCTGGCCTTCAAAGACATTGAAGTCTGCCATGTATTCCTGATTAAACTCTGACTCGGACATTGTCTTTTTAGCTTCTGCAATGTCAGTATCTGAAATCCTTGGGTTCTCATGATAAGTAGCTTTTACAGAACACCATTCTGGAAACTCATCTGAGAATCCTCTGTGCCAAAACTCTGCAAACCAATTATTCCTACCCCTTGGAGTAGATATAAATATTGCTTTAGAGTTTTCTTTATCTAGTGTAGGTCTTAGTGCTACGTTGAAGGCATCTCTACCATCTACAAGTGCAGCCTCATCAAAGATAATTAAATCGTAACTTCTACCAACTACGGAGTCAACCTGGTTTACAGAACCCATACGGATTGTAGAACCGTTGGTAAGTTCTATAACTTTATCTTTTGCGTTGTCTCTTGTAACTTCTAAGTCAAAATGTTTTATTAAACTTCTTTGAAGTTCAAATGATATTTGTGATAGGGAGTAATTGGGGGACATAAGTAGTACATTAGCTCCTGGAACTAAAGTAATTAATTGTCCTATAATATTTGCAATATAAGTTTTGCCCTGCCTCCTAGAAACGGCTGCAGTAACGAAACGATATTTTGGGTTGTTGATTGCGTTTATAATCGCGTGTTGAGAGGTATTAGGAGTTATCCCTAATAGATCCATATAGCCGTCGATTGGTAGTTTAATGAATCTATTATTATCCTTAAACTCCATCAGACTATCTGATAAGATGTCTTTTCTACTTACTTGTATCAATGCAATATCTCGTCTTCAAATAGGTTTTCTTCATCTTCTTCTAGTATTCCTAGAACGAGAGCTTTGTTATATAAGTATACATAAGCGGCGGAAAGATTCTTAAGATTTTCTTCTGCTGGACTCAATTTTCTTTTCTTTTCAGTATTCATTAGTTGTTTCATAAATTTAGTACCATGTAGTACTGTTTCATCTAACCATAATTTCTGTCCACTTACTGATGTCATCTTCTCTTTCCTTTGTGTAGCCCGTGAGAGGCGTGTTGTTTTCCTTTCTTACTAGCTGCTCTTTTCTTTCGATTGGCGGCTGCTAGTTTCTTTTTACCTGCTGCGCTAGATTTTAAGTTAGCTATAGTCTTAGCAGGTGCATAGACTTCTCCAGTCTTAGATGACTTCTTGCCACTAGCGGTTCTCCATTTCTGTTTAGTCCACTTTTTTAAAGACTTTTGGGTTTTCTTTAAAGCCATTATTTTCTACTTTTTGCTTTTACTTTTGCTGTCTTACTTAGATCTTTTAAATGAAAAAGCTTTACACTTGTTTTAGTGTGTGTTCTGTTTGTATGTAACGACCCATCAGGCATCTTATGAGAAGCGCCTTTATACTCTGTTCCATCTCTTTTATAGTGTTTTACGCCTTTCATTATTTTCTATAACCTCCTCCAGCCTTCTTGTATGCTACTGCTAACATTTGGGCTTTTCTTGCAGACCACTGTCCTGGTGCTCCACCTTTCCCACCAGACTTTATCCTACTGAAAAGGTTTTTGCGCATAGTGGGTTTAGTGTAGTTACCTGCTGAATTTACTGTTGACTTTTTCTTTTTAGTCGTAGCTTTTCTAGGCATTACTTCTTCTTCTTAGCTATAGCCATTTGAAGTGCTTTAGGCAACTTCTTCTGTGCTGCTGTTAATCCGCCTCCTGATTTTTTCTTTACAGGTTTCTTCATAGGCTTTTTCTTTGCTGGTTTCTTCTTTCCGTACATTCCTTTCATAGTTTTCTCCTTACCATTTAACCTTGTCGGCCCAATAGGCGGCAGACATTTTACCACGCGCAATGTTCTTGGCGTGTCTTGCTTTAAAACTTCTTCTTTTTGCTTTCATTCTGTCTGACTCACCTGCTTTAGGTGCACCAGCAGTACTAGCTCCTTTCTGTCCAAAGCGAA
>Ga0307488_10005430_pt1 | contig 10525 bp, 7 predicted proteins | sample SB02metaG_FD_202248 | JGI IMG/M metagenome (GOLD analysis project Ga0307488, IMG submission 202248) | Sea-ice brine microbial communities from Beaufort Sea near Barrow, Alaska, United States - SB 0.2 | ecosystem: Environmental > Aquatic > Marine > Coastal | place: USA: Alaska | collected 2017-05-06
GCCGTCGCCGCGGCTGCGAGCGCGAAAGATGAAGCGGATGCCGCGTTCGATGACGCCCACGACGCGCGGGCTGAGCTCGAGCAACTAAGGAACGCCGCGGACGACGTCGGCGAGCGCCTGGACCAACACGCTCGGGAAAGCGAACTCGAGGCCGCCGCGTTGACCGCGGAGCGCGATCGGTTAGTCGACGCGCTGCGCGCGTCAACAGCCCATCTGGAGAATGCGGAACGACGCGCCGCCGACGCGGACGCGCGCGCGTCAGCGGCCGATGGCGCGCGAGAAAGCGTCGCCGCGGGTGCCAAGCGGTCCGCGAAACTCGCCGAACGCGAGCTCGAAGCCGCGCGCCAAGCGCTGCGCGCGGCGAATACGAAGCGCGCAGACGCGGTTCGTTCGGCGGAACAGGCGCGCGACGTCGCCAAAGGGCTTCGCATCGAGCTGGAAGAGTCAAGGGCGGCGCGGGATGCTTTCTGCGCTGAGGCACGGGAGGCGCTTGCGCAGAGAGACGAAGCGGAGCGGAGGGCGATTGACGCGGTTTCAGGGAAGAGGCAGGTGGACGAGATGATGGCGGCGGCGGAGGAGGCGCTTGTTCGAGCAAACGCCGCGGAGCGCGACGCCGCGGCTGAAGTCGCGTCGCTGAGGAAAGAGTCTGAAGCGTTGGCGCGACGCGTGGAGCGCCAACGGGAACAGGAACACACGTCCCGGCGACGACAGGAAGTGGACGAAGTCGTTGAACGTTTAGGTCTCGCGGAACGCGAGGTCATAGCGCAAACCTCACGCAGCGCGTTGACGATGGAAGGGTTGGAACGGAGCGTCGCCGAACTGGCGCGCGGCGTGCGGAACGGCGACGCGCGGAATTCGGCGGTACCTGCGATCAGTCACACACCCAAACAGCGCATGCTTGCTGGTGCCAAAGGCGACGAAAACACCGACCCGGTGGTTGTTGTTGACGGGTTCCCAACCCTAACCCAGCCCGCGACCGGTCGGTATACGCCTTGGTTCCCGGAAGTCGACGCGGCGACGGTTTCGGCGCGACGCGAAGAAACGGTCGCGAAATCGCCCACTTCCGCCGGCGAAAACTCTCCCGGTTCCGTCACGGCCGCCAAGCGAAATTCCGTCATCGCCGACACCGCGCTGGAAGCTGGTGCTGCCCTCGCAGCAGCGCGGTCCGTGCGAGACAGTCGCGAGCGCGGGCACTCGGAAAGGTCGGTTTCGGGGTCCGGGCGCCAAATCTCCGTCGTCGCACGGCGCGACGCCGCGGTGGATACGCGCGACGAGTTTGCGTTGACAGCGAACGCGCGTTTGGAACGGTCAAGGGAAGAAGCACGCGCTTCCCTGCGTGACCTGAGGGCCTCGCAAAACACGCAGCCTGGGGATTGGCAGGTTCGCCTGGACGAAATCGAACAGGAGAACGAACGCACGCGGTTGAGGTTGGACCGCGCGCGCCAAGAAAGGGCGGCGGAACATACGCCGGAGGAGCCGCAACCGCGGGACGTCTCGCCGCCGCAACCGTGGCGATGATTAGTGCGTTTTTTTTATGTGAAGTCCCCCTTGGGATCAAAAACACTACCCCACTGTCCTAATCTCGCTCTTACAACACCCGACACACTGGTTCAGTCACCTCCGTCCTCGTCGCCGATGCCGAAGTAGCCGCGAATAGTGAACGGCTCTTGCTTGATCTCGGGCTCGAGCTTGATCTCAGGTTCAAGCTTGATCTCCGGTGAACTCTCCGGCTCGCGTTTGACCCGCTTCGCACGCGGCGGAGCCGCGCGTGCCGTTTTGCACGCCGTGCATTTGTCCTTCCGCTTGCCGTGAGGGCAGGGGTTGCACGCCGCGCAGCTGCTTTTCCGCTTGCCGTGAGGGCAGGGGTTGCACGTCGCGCAGGAGCGTTTTCGCTTGCCGTGGGGGCAGGGAGTGCACACAGTGCAGTCTTGTTTCACCTTCCCGTGCGGGCAGGGGTTGCAGTCCACGCACTTAATTTTCAGCTTCCCGTGAGGACAGGGGTTTCACGCCGCACAGCTGTCCTTCCGTTTGCCGTGAGGGCAGGGGTTGCACTTCCCGCAGTCGCTTTTCACCTTCCCGTGAGGGCAGGGGCTGCAGTCCGCGCACTTGTTTTTCAGCCTACCGTGAGGGCAGGGGTTGCAGTCCGCGCAGAAGCGTTTCACCCTGCCGTGAGGGCAGGGGTTGCACGCCGCGCAGCTGCCCTTCACCTTCCCGTGGGGGCAGGGGTTGCACGCCGCGCAGCTGCTTTTCCGCTTGCCGTGAGGGCAGGGGGTACACACTGCGCACTTGCTTTTCTCCCTCCCATGCGAGCATAGCTTCCTTCCCATGATTAGCGTGCGCTCACCACGTCGTGGCTCTCCGCGCGTCTCGTTGTGCCTCGTTGTAAAAGCCACGACTCTAGCTACCTCGCGGAGATTCGAGTTTTCTCGGAACGGCTGACACATACATTAACATTAACATTACTGCCTCCTAACAACGCGTGCAGGTGTTTAACTTCTCAGAACGACAGGGACGACTGAAACGTTTGTTTTATACAATGTGCTACAGTTTATCCATGTTCCTCTCCATTTCGCGTTCTCGTTCCTCGCGCGTCGGCGGTCGCCGCGCTTTCCTGACGGGCGAACGCATTCGCTCGGCGTCGTTTGCGCCGGACGCGAACGCGGCGTCCGCGGCGGCAGCGGCGGCGAGGGTTTCTTCGCGCGCTCGTTCCCTCGCCTCCGCGGCCATAAACATGTTTTCCCGCTCCCTCTCCGCCGCAAGCTCCGCGGCGACCCTTTCTTCCTCCCGCCGCAGCGCGTCCGCCGCTGCGGCTGCGCTTCGCCGCGCGCGTTCTCGAAACGCGTCGCGATAATCGGAAGCAGCCGACGCGCTTCCGCTTGCGTTGTGGGGCCCTCCGGACGCCGACGAAGCCTCACCCGGTCGCCACGAACGCGTCGTCCCGTTCCCCGCCGCTTGCGCCGCTTGCGACGAGCTAAATCCCGGCGACCCCTGCCTTCGCGAGGCGTTGAATTCGTCTTGCTTCGCGTACCCCGCCTGGTTTGTGGACGCAAAGGATACCCCGGCCCCGGCTTGCGGAAACACGGACCGCGCGCGCATCTCCGCCATGTTCCCTACAGGCTTGCCCATCTCCCCCCACCGCGCGTGCGCGGCTTGCAGCAGCTTGAACGTCTCTTCGCACCGCGCCGCACTTTGCACGTCGTCTCTGCGCGCGGCGGACCGGTCCGGGTGGTTTTGCGCGAGGGCTTTTTTGTACGCGTTTTCTATTTTCGAATCCGCCATCTCTGCGAGTTCGCTTTGCGTGACCGCCAGCGACCCAAGTTTCAGCAACGCGAACCCCAAACACCCCGCCGCGCAAAGGGCGTGGACCCCACTGTTCTCCAGGAACTCGGAAGCCTCGTTTCGCGCAGAGGCCATTTCCCTCGCCCGTAGCTCCGCCTGCAGAATATCTTTCCGGTGCGCCGCCACGCGCTCCGTCACCAGCCGCTCGCCCCGCGCCTGTTTCTTCGCCGCCTTCGCCGTGTTCCGCTGGCGGTCAATCTCCAATTGTCGCTGTTTTTCGTGCGCCGCGACCGCGGCGGCGCGCGTCGGGGATTCGGGCGCTGACTCGACAACAGTGTCGGGGGCTGGTGTTGTTTCCACGACGGTCTCGGGCTCCTTCTCCTTCTCGGGCTCAACCTCAAACGTCGTTTGGCCGCCCGTCGGCGTCGGCGTTGCTTCGCCCGCGAAACTCGCCGGCGCGGTCTCGAGTTCGTGTTGTTTCGTCTCGTCAACTAGGGTATATAACTGTACGTCGACACCACGCAAAGTTCCGCTCGCGACCTCGACAGGAGGATCACCAACCGAGAAGTACTCCTCGTCCACCTGGTCCTGTACCATAATAACGGGCTCGGTGGTGTCACCCGACGGCTCCGACGGCGTCGGTTCCGCGCACATAGGTTCCGACGCAGTCAAACAGTCCGATGCAGCCACAGAGTCCGACGCAGGCATGCAGTCCGACGCAGGCATAGCCGTCTCCGCCGTCTCGCCGTCTTCCTGAACCGTGCAAACCTCTTCTCCCGAGTCCTCCGGCCAAAACGCATCCTCCATGGACGCGTCCACGTCCATTTCAATCGGCGCGTCGTTAATCGCGTGGTGTGGACCGCGGGCATCGTTTCCGGAGTCGTTCCCATGGGCGTCGTTTCCGCTGTCGTTCACGGACTCCACGCGGCTTGGACTCAAAACAGTCTCATCCTCCTCCTCGGAGTCGTCATCGGGGGGAAGCGGGTCCCGAGTTTGGGAAACCGGACGCGACGCGCGCGCCGCCGCCGCCGCCGCCGCGACAACCGCTTCGGCGCGTTTCATTGTTTGTTCCGCCGACGCCGCCTCAGCGCGCGCGCGCGCGCGCGCCAAATCAATCGACCGCCGCTCGTCATGTGTTCGTCGCGACGAAGCTGACGGCGTTTGCGACGGCGAGTGCGAGTTCGACCCCACCCGCGACGGCGTCGGCGCGGCGTGCGCCGATTGCGTCGCCGGCCCGGCAATGCCATCCTCGACTCCAATTGTCCCCGCATCCGTCGTCGTGAGTCTGGTTCTCGGTGGTGACCGCCTGTCTTTGCTGGTACCCAAACCGACCACCACCCCTGCAACCACGCCCTGCACGATTTTTGCCACCGTCTCTTCCAGGTGTTGTCGCCTCACCCGCGTCTCCATCAGCACGGAGCAGCGGCCCACCCACCCGCCGAAAAGGAAAACAACCACGAGCACACACAACGCGACGGGGCGGGACACGCCGGTACCGGCGGTGGTTTCCGCCGCGCAAAACCCAGCATCCATCATGGCGTCCGGGTCGGACGCCCGGCAGGCGCCCTGACGCGCGATGCCCGTCGCAGCCCCGGGCGGAGACGGCCGTTCGAAGTGCCGTGGACTACGCACTAACTAACAAGAACATCAATCAAGAAGTGAAGAAAGCGCTTTCTCCGGTTCTCGTTGGGCAAATTCGAAACCGATGCACCCGTCGGTGAACCGGAGGTAATATGCAATCAACCCTGATCGTGACGTTCGCTTGTTGAAGCCAATCCACCGGTCAACACGAAACCAGCCCCTGCTCTGCCAAACCTTTTTCGTTTTCGAATTTGATGGCGCTCGCCGACGCAAAGCCTCACAACTCACCGCGGTTCGGCAAGGTCGAACGCGCACCCCCCGTAAACGCGAAGTCGGCCCACGTTGCCCACACCAACCCGGACGCGATGTCGGGCATGCCCTATGGACTCCAGTCCATGCTCAAGGTTCGTGTCGGTTCCCACGATCGGTTTCCGATCTCGGCGCGCGCTTTTCTTCCACTCCCTTGATCTGCGCTTTGTTTTCGCGCCGACTGACACCGATCGCCCACCTTCAAACCCTCCCAGGATGGCCACAAACACATGTCCGGCCTTGACGAGGCGGTGATCAAAAACGTGGAGGCGTGCAAACAGCTGAGCAAGATCACGAGGACGTCTCTCGGTCCCAACGGTACGGTCCCACACGACGACGGTCGCGGCCAGATCTCCCCCGAAAAACAGACCGTCGCGAACCGAAGGTCAACGCTTTGCGAAAATTCGAAACCCTTCCAATTTTGTCACGAGCATACAGCGGGACCGCCGGTGTCTAAAGTCGGCAGACGGGTGTGTCTTCCCGACGTCGCTCGTTTCCACCCACCATCTTCCATTCACCTCGTCTCGGGTTCAATCCCTGACCCAACTCACCCCGGAAAAACCTCACCACACATCACAGGCATGAACAAGATGGTCATAAACCACCTGGACCGCCTTTTCGTCACCTCGGACGCCGCCGTGATTGTGCGCGAACTGGAAGTCGCGCACCCCGCGGCGAAGCTGTTAGTGATGGCGGCGCAGGCGCAGGAACAGGAGATCGGGGACGGGACGAACTTGGTGGTACGTGTTGCGCGTTTCCCAAATCCAGACACACTGTTTGCCGGTTGTCCAGAGTAATTACTCACTCTCATTACGAAATACTGACACTTTTCGTTCACAACGCAGGTAACCTTCGGCGGCGAGCTTCTCGGGAACGCGGAGGACTTGATTCGGGATGGGTTGCACCCTAGCGAGATAATCGAGGGGTACGAAAAAGCGTTAGGGAAGGTGTTGGAGTGGCTGGACGAGCTGGTGGTGCCCGGGTCGGAGACGCTGGACATCAAGGACAAGCTGGCGGTGGCAAAACGTTTAAAAGGCACGCTTTCGTCGAAACAGTTTGGGTACGAAGAGATGCTCGCGAAAACGTGCGCGGAGGCGTGCATCGACGTCCTACCGAAAAACCCCGTGAACTTCAACGTGGATAACGTCCGGGTTTCGAAAATCGTGGGCAGCACGATGCACGAAAACACGGTGGTGCAAGGCATGGTGATTCGGAGGGACTGCGAAGGCACTGTTAAAAACGTCCAGGACGCGAAGGTTGCTGTTTTCGGGTGCGCGGTGGACACTTCGGCAACGGAAACCAAAGGCACAGTTTTAATCACCAGCGCCAAGGACCTGGAGAAGTACTCCCTCGGCGAGGAGAAGAAGATGGAGGAGTACGTGAAGATGATCGCGGACAGCGGCGCCAAGGTTGTGGTTTCCGGCCAGAGCTTCGGCGAGATGGCCATGCACTTCATCGAGCGGTACGGCCTGATGGCGATCAAGATGCCTTCCAAGTTCGAGCTCCGGCGGTTTTGCCGGGCGACGAACGCGGTTGGCATTATCAAGCTCGGACGACCGGCGGCGGACGAGCTTGGGTACGTCTCGTCCATCGACGTCAAGGAGATCGGCGGGACCAAGTGCGTGGTCGTGCAGCAGAACGACGCCACCTCCAGGGTAGCCACCGTGGTGCTTCGCGGAAGCACGGAGAACGTGATGGACGACATCGAGCGCGCCGTGGATGACGGCGTGAACGCGTTCAAGGCGCTTACCAAGGACAGCCGGACGCTTCCCGCGGGGGGCGCCACGGAGATTGAACTGGCGCACCGCCTCGCCGCGTTTGGCCGGAAGCAAACCGGGCTTGACCAGTACGCTATTGAAAAGTTCGCGAGGGCGCTGGAGGTTGTGCCTCGAACTTTGGCAGAAAACGCCGGGCTCAACGCCACGGATGTTGTGTACAACCTGTACGCCGCGCATGCGGCTGGTAACATGAACGCGGGGGTGGACGTTTCAGGTAAGATGCCCTGGTGCGACCTCGCGACGGACGAAAACATCGCGGACGTGTTCCTCGTGAAGTGGTGGGCGCTGAAACTGGCGGTGGAAGCGGTTACGACGGTGTTACGGGTGGACCAGATCATCATGGCCAAGCAGGCGGGCGGGGGGAAGGGGGAGGAGTAATTCGGTGAGGTAAAGGACGGGACAGGCGAGGGACGGGGTAAATAGACTGGAGTGTGGGACCAGGCGGGGTATGTGAGGAGACGGAAGTGAAATTCATTTGATGGCACACTCTAAAATATTTTCGTTAAAACGCATCCTTAACGTTCCAATCACCCGTATTGCCGCGTGACCCACTCCGCGACGAGGGCTGGTTTTGTCGTTCCCTCGATTACGATTGTGACTTTGGAGGTGGTCTGCGTGCCCGCGGATGGGTTTTTGCTGTCAAGCAGTTCCGCGGCGGTTACTAAAACCGTGGCTCGCACGCGCGCGCCGACTTTGACCGGGCTCAGAAACCGCATTTTGTTGAACCCGCAGTTAATCTCGGAAGTTGCCCAGGCGTGTGTTGGCATTACGTGCTTGCAAAGCACAGGGAGCAACGAGAGCGTCAGAAACCCGTGCGCGATGGGTCCCCCGAACGGCGTGTCCGCACCAGCGCGGTGGATCCACTGGTCGTCCCGCGTGCACTGCGCGAACGCATCCACAAGCGGTTGCTCTACCAGAAACCAATCCCCCGGGCCGAACACATCGCCAGCGCGTCGCGTCCACGCAAGTGGTGACTCCGTGGCGGCAACGGCGTGGTCGGCGTGGTCCTCACCGGAACACGACACCACCTGCCCAGACAAAACCCGCGCGCGACGAAGCGCGCGGTCGGGGTCCGGGGGGGACATGGAGGAGTGAGACAGGGAAGGGAAGCGACCGGGAGGGTATTTCTTTGGGAAGAAACGAGGTGTGCCTACTCGAGTTGACCAATTTTCAGAACTTTTTGAGAAAGAATAAAAACCGTTCACCTTCGTGCCCTAACAATATATATATCCCTTAACAATACAAGTAGTAGCTCACCACGTCCGGCGGGAACACGGCGTTTATTTTCTTCGCATCCCGTAGCGATCGTTCGTCAAGCAACGGCGCCAACTCCCCAATCGCCGCCGACGCGGCGCTCGTTACTTTTTCGCCGCTCTCGCTCTCGCCTTTCCTCGCCGCCGCCGACGCCGACGCGACGTCCTTTTCGTGCGCTCGGCACACGTTCTGTAGCCGCATGAGCCCGCCTGAGGTGACGAACGCGCGCTTGGCGTGGACGTCTTTTCCTAACCGTTCCGCGAACTCGGAGAGGACGTGTTTCAGCACCGGGCCGGGGGTTGTCGGTGAGACCAGGAAATCGATCACGTCCAGACTGCCGCATTTCTTAATAACATGTGTAAGCGCCGTTCTCGCCTTGTCCCTCAAGGTCGGGTGTCTGTCCGCCTGCGCGCCCACGTAGCATCCCAGCAAAACCCGGATCGCACCGTTCTGTGCGAGCAACGACGCGGTATCCTCCCCGTGCCGCGCGCAACACCCAAGCGCCCACGCCGCGGTCGCCGCGACGTCGCCCGTGTCAGCCTTCGCCAGCGTCTGGTGTTGTGCACGAAAAGGGTCAGTCTTGAGTGTACAAGTAGTTTGTATGGGGGATTGAATCGGCAATGAAGTGTGCAAATTTGGGAAATGCAGCACGTACTTGTACAATCCGCTGGCCGCCGTCAGCCGTCACGACCCGCAGCGCCAAGCTCGGCTTGTAGTCCGCGATGTACCCCAGCGCGGTCAACGCCGGTACCGACCGTTTCGATCCGGCCTCCATGGACAGGTTCTGCACGAGCGACTCCACCGCTCCGGCGTCGCACACCGCCTGCGCGAGCTCGGGGGTTTTGTTGACAAGCGAAAGCAACAGAAACGTGGCGGCTTCCCTGACTTGAAACGACTCCTCCGGGTACGCGTCGCTTGCGTAGACACACGCCGCCACGGCGTCGCCGGTCACACCGCTGGCCATGACCACAGCCGCGAGGTCGGCACTGTGCGCTGCCATCGTTGACAAGCACGCGAACGCAGCGGCGCGCGCGCGAGCCAGCGTGGGTCCCGTGGTCTCACGCGCGTCGACGCGTGTTGCCGCGTCGCGCGCCAGCCTCGCCGCGACGCCGCACGCGTCGCAGTCGCGCACCACTCGTTTCGCGAGCGCTTCGCCGTGCTTGCAGATCGCGTTGAATATTCGGACAATCACGGACCGCGTGCATAGCGAGGTTGTAGGCGAGGAAGTGGCGGCGCACAGGCACTCGAGGATGGAGCTTTTTGAACGGTTTTCGGAACCGTTTTGAGTACCGCTGTGAAGCGCGGCGCCCGCAAGTACTTCGTTTTCCGAGCAGGCGGTTTCCTCCGCCAGGAACCGCTCCGCCGCCCACGGGCTCGCGGCGACCACCGCGACCGCGCACCGCGACGCGGCGTCCATGATTTCCGGGTTCAAACTATCCAGGGCTTTGCGAAGGGGACCTAGCGCGCCCGCGTCGAAAAGCGAACGTACGTGCGACTCCCGCTTCGACGCCAGCGCGGACGCCAACCCGCACCCGGCGACCACCACGTTTTGGTCGTCGTGCGAAAGCGAACTCACGATCTTCGAAAGCGTCTCGGGGGTCGCCAGGACGTCGCCTGCGCGGTCGACTCGCGTCGCGAGCGCGCGCATCGCTGCTAGCGCGCTGACGCGCACGCCAGGAACAGTGTCCTGCACCAACGGCCGGTGCAGCAAAGCCAGGCAGTCGTTGTCCAGCAGCGCCGCGTCCAGGGACGGGTCATCCTTGCGCAACATCTCGTTCAGGCTGGTGACGAACGCGAGCCTCGCGCGCTTGTACGTATCAAGCGCATCACGCGCGTTAGCGTGCGAGGACCCTCCAAGTGGCTTTGACATGGTGCGGGAACACGCGTCACGGGCGTCACGACACCGCGACGCGCGGAGAGGTGCGCGTGTGTTGTGGTGAACGACGACGACCCGCTGGCTTGAGAGGATGATTGACTTCGAAAATTTCAAAATGGTCCGGTGCCCACTTTGGAAGTTTCTAACAGAGGTGAAGGTACTTCTGTTCTAACTAATAACTACACATTGAATCTACCCCAGGTTCCCGAGCACCGCGATTGCGAGCGATCTCGGTGTGAAGTCCTCCAGCTCGTGTGTATCCCCCGCGGTCCCCTCCCTGGTTAACCGCGCTTTGTGCGCAACCACGGAAACGGCGCAGTGTTTGTGCTCCGGGCGGAGCACGTCGAAGGTGAGGACAATCGCGGCGCCAGTTCTTTTAATCAGGGAAGTTTTCGCCGCTTCCTTTTTCAAGGAAAGGTCTTGAGTCGTGGTCCCTTCACTTTCGTAC
>Ga0307488_10005431_pt1 | contig 10524 bp, 6 predicted proteins | sample SB02metaG_FD_202248 | JGI IMG/M metagenome (GOLD analysis project Ga0307488, IMG submission 202248) | Sea-ice brine microbial communities from Beaufort Sea near Barrow, Alaska, United States - SB 0.2 | ecosystem: Environmental > Aquatic > Marine > Coastal | place: USA: Alaska | collected 2017-05-06
AGTGGGCCAGCTGTCCGGTCCGGGCTTGCGCTTGCCGTTGGTCCAACACGGCGGTGGCGATGTCGTACTGGTGTTTTACGGTAATCTGTCAGCGGCCGAACAGTTCTTGTGGGCCGATGACCTGAAACCCCCCTTGCTTTGGCTGCAAGCTCTGCAGCGCCGCGCTCTGGCGGCACAAACCCTGGACGACTCTCCGGTAATGATCTATCAGGCGGCCGAGGTAGGCCAGCGTTGGGTTTTGCTGCAGGCCAATCAGGCGGTTGGCGACTTCCTCGGTTACCCGTTGGCGGACTTCATCGGGGCCGATGCAAGCCGTCTGATGACCGAGTCCATCCACCCAGAAGACTTACCCAAGCTGTTGTCGGCCTATGACTTCACCCGCACCACAGCACAGCAAATCACTCTGCAATACCGAATGTTGAATGCGGTGGGTGAATATGTGCCGGTCACCGAACGGGTCCAGAGCCGAGCGCGTAGAGATCTGAAAACCTCGATCTCTGTGGTCTGGCACCGAATCCTTGATCAGGTCGACAGCAACCAACAGTTCAGCCTATTTAAGGATTTGGAATCCTTCACCCAGGACGTGAGTTTTGAAACTGGGCGCGATTTTATGGCCCACCTGTGTCGGCGCATCAGTTCGGCACAGAGCATCCCTTGGGTGATGCTCAGCGCCAACACCTCTGATGATTGGTGGGAAACCTGGGTCATCTCAAACCAGGGTAACGCCCAGCCTAATTTTCACTTTAGGATGCCGGGCTCGTTCAATATTGATCGAGCGCAGTGGAACCAATCATTCCAATTTGACCCAAACGATGGCTTTGCAGCCGCGCTCTTTGGTGATTTTCCGGTACAGTCCGTATTGCCGTTGGTGAGCGATACTGAACCAGTGCGCGCCTGCCTGTTTTTGGGCTCGGACCAGCAGATCCCCGATCTAGAGTTTATTACCCAGATCACCCGTTTTTTCGGCACCCGCCTATTGCGCGAAATCACCCAGGCACGCATTAGCGATGCCCAACATGAACAAAACCTGTTGTTGGAGCGGCAGAAGGTTCAGTTAACCAACATGGTCACCTGCCTGGGTCTGTTGGATACGGTCGCCGACGAGCCCGAATTTCTTGCGACCACCGAACGCCATATCGAGCAAGCCTTTGAATTGCAGGGTTTGGTTTGGGTATTTTGGGCCTCGGGCGAGTGGCGCCAGGTCTTGCACGTCGATGGTGTCAGCGATGACTGGTATCGCGATGCGCCCATCCTAAAGAATACTGAATGGATCAATCAATTGGAACATGCGCGCCGAGCCGACCACCTGTCTATTCATAAATCGCAGCGGCGGGTATTTTGGCCGATCGGCCAGTCTGAAGCTGGTTATCTGGTTATGGTCTTGTCCTTTGCCCAGCATATGCCCGACCTGGAATTGTTGCAGTTCTCCCGTAATGCCCTGGCTTTTGCGCTGCAAGGCTTGGTGCAGCGAGAAAACCTACGCATTCAGGCGATGCGCGACAGCCTAACCGGCCTAGGTAACAGAGTGCAGCTGCATATCTGGATCAAGCTGGCGCTGCCGCATCACCACCAAGCCAGCCTGTTATTATTTGACCTGAATCGCTTCAAGGAGATCAATGACAGCTTTGGGCATCAGTTTGGCGACAAGCTGTTGTGTGAAATTGGACCGCGTATATCTCAACAACTGGGCGAGGTCGAACACTATTTGGCGCGCTTGGGCGGCGATGAGTTCGCCCTGTTTCTGCCCGGTGTACCACCGGAAGAGGCCCGTCGGATCGCGGGTGTATTGCACGAGGCCTTAGCACAGAGTTATTTTATCGATCGGCTACGCTTTCAGGTGGAGGCCAGTATCGGTGTTGCCCATTACCCCTTGCACGGTGCCGATGGCCATGAACTGCTGCGTTGTGCCGATGTCGCCATGTATTCGGCTAAAAATACCCATCGCAACTTTGTCGAGTTTTCAGCCCAGCTCGATACCACCACACCGCTGCGCATTGCGGTGTTATCGGAGTTGGATGCAGCCTTGGCCGAAGGTCAGTTGAGCGTCGTCTATCAGCCGCTGATGTCCGCCGTGACGGGGCAAACGGCCGGTTTTGAGGCCTTGATTCGCTGGGCCCATCCGATTTTCGGAGATCTGGCACCGGGCGAGTTTATTCCCATCGCCGAAATGGGCGACGGGATCCGAAAAATTACCGACTTCGTGCTGCATCGGACTCTGAAGAACTTACCGCGCTGGCGGAAAATTCTGCCGGATCTGCATATAGCGGTGAATATTTCACCACGCGTCCTGCTAGATCATCAGTTTCCACTCAATATGCAGACCTTACTGGAACAGTACCAGTTACCCGGTGAGGCTATCGTGCTCGAGCTCACCGAAACCACCCTGTTGGTAGATCCGGTTCGAGCCGTGGAAATCATCAACACCCTGAGTCAAAGCGGGCTTAAGGTTGAGATCGACGATTTTGGCACGGGCTATTCATCCCTGAGCTATTTAAAAAGTTTGCCGATCACCGCACTGAAGATTGACCGCTCCTTTGTCTGCGATATTCTGACCGATGCCCACAATGAGGTTATCGTCTCATCCACAATCAATATGGCGCACAATTTGGGCTTACAGACGGTGGCCGAGGGTGTTGAAGATGAGGCGACGCTGCAAAAAATGATGCGTTTGGGTTGTGATATGATCCAAGGTTACTATTATGCCAAACCCATGCCGGAACAGGATGTGAGCGGTTGGCTTGAACGCAATACCTAATAGTAGGAGTGTAAACGATCCGATGGCGACAATATGAACCAAGAGGGCATTCGTCAGGAGCTTGAACAGGCGCTCCAGTCCGTTAGACATAATCCGATTGCGGCCCAATTGTTGGCCGAAAAGGCTATTGTGCGTTGCCAACGCAATGGTTGGATTGGTGCCTTGGCCCTGTCCAATTTGGTCCTGGGCTGGGCCTGTGCATTGCAAAACATGAGTGACCTGGCGGTCGATTATTTTCAACGGGCCAACACCCTGTTTAAGGATGTCGAGGACGCCGAACATCTCGCCAATGGCCATTATGGTTTGGGCGCGGTGTACGCCCGAATCGGAGAATACTCCCTAGCGATCGCCCAATTCCGCAAGGCCCTGTCCTGGATTGTCCGTCATGAATTGCCCAGCCAATCGTCTCTGCGTATCCGTATCGGCCTGACTCGCGGCCTGATGAATCTGGGTTATTGGCCCGACGCAGAACAGGAATTGCATAAGCTGAAAGAAATTTCCGACCTGACTGACTTTGACAACGCCAAGATTCAGATGTTGGTGTTGCGTCTGGCGTTTTACCGCGGCGACCAGCGCGGCGTGCGGGAACAGCTGCAGCGCTGTCAGGAAATGATACTCAGTATGGACGCCCGTTTTCTGAACTTGACCTTGGACTATTATCACGCCCGTTATAACGCCAAATATAAGAAACACAAGACTGGCGAAGCCGAGTTGACCGCCGTCTGGGCGCTAGCCGATCGACACAATGCCGACAGCTATTTCCTAGCCTATGAGGCGACGTTGGATTTTCTCCAATCGGACTACCCGAAACGGGGCCTGTACTGGATGGACCTGCTGTTGGGCCAAAGCCTGGCACCGCTGTCGCTTAAACGCCAGATCCATTGCGCCTTAGCGCATTTTTATGTCACGCACCGTCGGTACGAACTGGCCACGACCCATTATCAGGCTGCCGAGAACATTTCCAGCGCGATTCGTGAAAGCGAAGTTAATTTGCAGTGGGCGCGTTTCCGAGCTGAAGATCAGCACCAGTCATTGCGCAACCAGGTCGCACAACACAGTAAAAACAACCAGGTATTGGCTGAAAGCAATGCCCTGTTGCAGGCGGTCAATCGTATTGCGATGACGGTCAATGCGGCGCTCGATCAGGAATCGCTGGTACGCCATCTGCGCGAACAGCTGGTCGGCTGGGTCGATGCAGAGGTGATCGCCATTGCCGAAGTTCGGGACGATCGTTTGGTGTTCGATTGTATCCTTGAAGGTGAACTGCGCTTGCCATCGGATAGCCTGCTGCTGACCGAGGAGCGCTCTTGGTCGGTGCGCGCCGTGAGCAAGGGGCGGATCCTGTTTCACAATGATTTTGTGCTCAACGACGAGTTGCTCATGGCCGAATCACAGAATCAAGTTCGCTCGGTAGCCTTTATTCCGCTGAAATGTGAAAACCGGGTGATTGGTCTGCTAAGCCTGCAGTCTCACCAAGCCAATGTCTTCGATGCCCGGGCGATCACCCTGCTGGAGTACATTGCTCCCGTTATTGGCATCGCTCTGGCCAATCTGCTCAATCTGCGCGTGCGCCTGGAGCTGCGCGGTGCGCTCAACAAGCAGCAGCAAGAACTGAACGATGTGCGCAAGTTGATGGCCCACGTGGCCGATCACGATGAACTGACCGGTTTGCCCAATCGGGCCAGTCTGCCGGAGCATTTTATGCGTTGGCAACGCGACGGCGCCTTCAGTTGTCTGCTGCTACGCATTACCAACCTCGATGCACTCAACAACAGCGTCGGCTATGGCATGGATGAGGAAATACTCAAGCTAATCGGACAGCGCTTGCGCAACCGGGTGCGGCCCGATGATCTGTTGGTGCGTGTCAGCCACGACCAGTTTCTGTTATTTGTGCAGGTGATGAAGTCGCTTGATACGCTGCGCGATTTTGCCGGCCAGTTGCGCCAAATGATCGAGCAACCTTTGCGCGCGCGCGATAAGACGGTGGCGGCCGAAGGCCAGATCGGGGTGGTGCAGTACCCCGATCATGGCGAAACACTTGAAGAGTTGATGTCGATGGCTGGGCTTGCCCTAAGGCATTCCCGGGATGATGACACCGGTGTTTTTTGCGTGGAGTGACCGGTTCGGCCAGCGCAGCCCTAGACATCAGCCAAATATCCCTTTAGTTCTAGTAAGACCGCGCAGGTTCTCGGTGCTTAGCGCTGCGCCAGAAACTGCTGCGCACGCAGGCACGCGGCCCGGACCTGATCCGGTGCCGTGCCGCCAAAGTGATCGCGTGCCGCCACCGAGCCTTCTACTGTCAGGACATCGAAGACATCGGCCTCGATCAGGCTGGAGAATGTCTGCAACTGGGCCAGGCTCAGCTCCGACAGATCCTTGTCCTGTTCAATGCCGAATGCCACCGAGGCGCCCACCACCTCATGGGCGTCGCGAAACGGCAGGCCGCGCTTGACCAAATAATCGGCCAGGTCGGTCGCCGTGGAGTAGCCGCCAGCGGCGGCGCTGTGCATCTGCTCACGTTGGGCTTCTATATGCGGGATCATATCGGCGAAGGCGCGCAAGCAACCGGCCAGGGTATCGATGGTATCGAAGATCGGTTCCTTGTCTTCCTGGTTGTCCTTGTTATAGGCCAGCGGTTGTGACTTCATCAGCGTGAGCAAGCTGAACAGGTTGCCATAGACCCGGCCGGTTTTGCCGCGCACCAATTCCGGGACATCCGGATTTTTCTTTTGCGGCATAATCGATGAGCCGGTGCAGAAGCGATCGGGCAGATCGATAAACTTGAATTGTGCCGAGGCCCAGAGCACCAATTCTTCGGACATGCGCGATAAATGCATCATAATCAGTGCACCGACGTGGTTAAACTCAATGGCAAAGTCGCGATCCGAGACCGAATCGAGTGAGTTTTCACTGGCTCGATCGAAGCCGAGCAATTGCGCCGTGCGTGCGCGGTCGATCGGGTAGGTGGTGCCGGCCAATGCCGCGGCACCCAGGGGCAGGATATTAACGCGCTTGCGGCAATCGATCATCCGTTCATAGTCGCGTTGCAACATCTCGTTCCAGGCCAACAGATGGTGTCCGAAGGTGACCGGTTGTGCCGTCTGTAAATGGGTAAAGCCGGGCATAATGGTTTCGGCTTCGGCACCGGCCAGCTCGATCAGGGCCTGTTGCAGGCGGGTCAACTCGCCATTGAGGTGGTCGATGGCATCGCGCAGATAGAGCCGGATGTCGGTTGCGATCTGATCGTTACGCGAGCGGCCGGTGTGCAGTTTCTTGCCGACCGTACCGATCTTGTCGGTCAGCGCCGCTTCGATGTTCATATGGACATCTTCCAGCGCGACCGACCAAACCAGGGTGCCGGCTTCTATATCGTCTTGCACCGCCAGTAAACCCTGGACAATGGCGTCCTTTTCGTCGACCGTGAGCACAGCGCATTCGGCGAGCATGGTAGCGTGGGCAATCGAGCCCTGAATATCGTGCCGGTACAGACGTTGGTCAAAACCGATGGACGCGGTAAATTCAGCGACGAATGCATCGGTGGCTTCAGCAAAACGGCCACCCCAAGACGAGTTAGTTTGAGTCATGAATAGGTCCAAGCGGTTAAGAATAATGCGCTATTATAAAGAAAAGGCGTTAAACATCACCCGCAAATGGTGCAAGATAGAATTTAACCCATTGGCTGGCTCCGAATCCCGCTGGCCAGCCACTTAAAGAGCATGGCGATAATGCAGCGACAGGGGCACAACGGGTGAGCAACGCAACGCAGGGTGCGGCCCATCAACGATTTATCATTCCGGACCTGTGTGCCAGTACCGCACTGTTTTTTTTGATACTGGTCTCCGAACTCTGTGTTTTGGCCTGGCAATTGGCCGACCAGTCTTTTAACTGGCATCAGTTGGGTTACCGCAGTATCGCGGTGCAATGGATCGTTCTGCTCAGTGCGGCGGTCCTGTGTCGCCTGCGCGCCTGGCTGCCGTACTGGTCCCAGCGCGCCGGGTGGTTTATTAGCTTTGCCTCGGTGCAGCTGATCGGCCTAGGGGTCTTGATGGTCGGTCAGCTGGTGATCGACGCCTCAGCCTTGCGCTGGAGCGGCGTCGCGCAGCAGAGTTTGGCCATTGCCATCGTCTCGGCTATGGTCTTGCGCTTTTTTCAGTTGCAGCAACTGGTGATCGATCAGAGCCAGGCTGAGATTAGCTCCCAGATGGACGCCCTGCAGGCGCGCATCAAGCCGCATTTTTTGTTTAACAGCCTCAACACCATCGCCGAATTGGTGGTCACGCGACCCGTGGCCGCAGAGCAAGCGGTCGAGAATCTGTCTTCGCTGTTTCGCGCCAACCTGAAAACCACTTCCAGCTTTAGCCCCTTGGCTCAAGAGTTAGAACTGGTACGCGGGTATCTGGAATTGGAACAGTGGCGGCTGGCCGATCGGCTCAGCGTGATCTGGCAGGAATCCGTGCACGATCCGAACTGGCCGGTGCCGGTCTTGTGTCTGCAACCGCTGGTCGAAAATGCCGTGGTGCACGGCGTGGCCTCGCAGGCGGCCGGTGGAGAAATTCGTATCGCGGTGTTACAGACGCCGCGCATTACCACGCTCAGCGTCGCCAATGCCATCGGCACAGACGGTGACGACCATGCCGGGCATGGCGTTGGCCTGGATAATGTACAGCGCCGGTTGCGCGTACTCTATGGCGACCGTGCCCGTTGCCGCATCGAGCGCACGGAACAGCAGTACAAGGTGATCCTGACCTTGCCCAAACCCTGACCGAATAAGCTGAGGACACAAAGCATGCAAGTGTTAGTAGTGGATGATGAGCCTTTGGCGCGCGATCGGTTGATCCGTTTTTTGCAGGATATGGACGAGGTCACCGGTACCGCGGTGGCGCACAATGGCTTCGATGCGTTGCAAAAAATGCACAAACAGACCTTTGATGTCGTGCTATTGGATATTCGTATGCCGGGTCAGAGTGGCTTGGAGGTCGCCGAGCAGCTGAAAAAACTGCCCCAACCGCCGGCCATTATCTTTTGCACGGCCTACGACGACTACGCCTTAGATGCCTTTCGCGTCAAGGCGCAGGCCTACCTGTTAAAGCCGATTCAACGCCTGGCTCTGGTCGAGGCGATGGCCGATTGTCGTCAGCTCAACCGGGCGCATTTGCTGGCCCTGACCGGTCAAGATCAGGTGCCGAGTATTGCGGTGCAGACTGGGCGCGAAAAGGAACGCCTGCCCTTGACCGAAGTCTACTATTTTCGCGCCGAGCAGAAATACGTCTCGCTATTCACTAGCCGAGGCGAGCGGATTGTCGATGACAGCCTTAAAATTCTGGAACAGCGCTATCCCGATCATCTGATTCGGGTGCATCGCAATACGCTAGTTTACCGGCCTCGGGTGGAAAAATTGACCCGCGATACAGAGGGCGGGTTTTGGCTCACGGTTCAGGGCGTCAGCGACCTGCTGTTGGTCAGTCGCCGCCACGCTAAGGCGATCAAACAGTTGCTGGGCAGCGATGGCCAGTACGCCCACGACGAATAGTTTGCTTAAATACTGGCGTATTTATCAAGACCGGCTATGATTTACAGGTTCAATTCATCAGTAGCACCTGTACTGAAGCCGTTTGTAGTGTCAGGGAGTTAAATTATGACTGTGCAGAAAAAAACCGCCGAAGGCCCAATTACTACTGAAGAGTTGGCCCGTACCCCGGAAGAGAATGAAATAGTTCGTCAGCAAATGGCCGACGAGATCGCCTCCTATTTGCAGCACGGCGGTGCCGTTACCGAGGTAAAGCAGGGGCATCGCGCCGATCCGCCGCGCAAGCCGGAAAACAAATACGGTTCTCGACCGATCTAGTTGCGCCGTTCTGTTAGCCAAGATGCCAGTAGCAATAAATTAAGCGCCCTGTGGCGCTTTTTTTTTGCGTCATCTTTAGCCGCTCTGGCCGAGCTCAACGCTCGGCCGTTAGCGAAAAGGCTGCAACGGGTGCGGTTGTTGCTCGACCCAAGCCTGCACGCTTGTTCTATTGATCTTCAGTCCGGTACCCATGAATTCCGGCCGGTCCGGCATCTGCCACCACTGCTGCGGGATCTTAAAACGAGGCAGGCTGGGCTCAAGCCAAAGGCGCAATTCTGTTTCCGAGACCCTGGCATCGGCCTGCAGGCCAATCAGCGCGATCGGCCGGCGGCCAAATTCAGCGTCGGCCACCGAGCAGACCAGCACCCGCTCGATCGCCGGATGGCGCAGCAACAGATGTTCAATTTCTTCCGGCTGGATATTTTCGCCACCGCTGATAAAGAGGTTGTCGCGCCGACCCTGTAGCGACAGTTGGCCGTCGTGCCAATAGCCTAGGTCTTGGGTGGCAAACCAGCCGGAGCGCGAAAAACAGCTCCGGTCTAAGCGGCCCTCACGCCAATAACCGAGGAAGCGTGTCGCGCCGCGCACCTCGATGGCACCGGCCGCATCGAAGCGCAGTTCATTGCCGGGTAGTATTTGCCAGCGGCCGTCGGGCGTGCCGGTCGCCACCTGACTCGCCATCTCAGTCAGACCATAGGTCTGCCAGCAGTCAATGCCGGCGCGGCGCGCCTGGTGGATCAGCGCAGGCTCGATCGGACCGCCGCCGACCAAAGCATAGGGGATACGCAAGGCGCGTGGTTGTTCGTGCAGTAAGGCGCGCAATTGGGTCGAGACAAAGGACAGATGGCTGATGCCCTGCTGCCTGAGAAATTCAGCGTCGTCGGCGCGGCCCCCGAATACCATGGTGCTGCCGGCCAGCAGATTGCGAAACAGCGGCGCTAGACCACCGATGTGAAACAGCGGCAGGCTCATTAAGTTCCGATCACCGGGCTGCAGCGGCAGTAATTGGCGGCTCGCGTCCGCGCTGGCCTGGTGCGCTGAGTAGCTGTGTAAGGCCAACTTGGGCTGGCCGCTGCTGCCCGAGGTAAACAGGCCGGTAACCGGCCGGTCGGCCGCAAACTCGCGCCAGTCCGGCGTTTTTCGGCGCGCCGGGCCCTGTTCCAGGCGAGTTGGGTCGGTCACCGTGCAGGCTGCCGTCAGGTGACGTTCGGTGATCAGCAAGGTCGGCTGCAGTTCGCTTACCAGCGCCTGCAGCTGTCGGTCGGTGGCGCGAAAGCTGACCGGCACACAGATCCAGCCGGCGCGGATGATGGCCAAAATCAAGATCAGATCGGTCACCCGGGTGTGACATTCAAGCAACACCAGACGCTGCGCAATGGCACTCGAACCCGGCCCATCGAGCCGTTCGCTGAGCGCCTGAACGCGTTCGTCCAAGGCCTGGAAACTGAGCGATTGTGCCGCGCGGGCATCGATCAGCGCCGCAGCCGTGGGCCATAGCCGGGCCGCTCGACTCAGTAGACACTGCACGGCTTTACTGCGCTGCTTCAAAATATATCCGCCACTCGAGACAGGTCGGACGGCACAACCGGCGTGTCCAGCAGGGCGGTCTCGGAATCGGCAAAAAACCGCGCCGTATCGAGACCCTGGGCCGCGCTTAGACGGTATTGTTGCGCCAGTTGCCAATAGTGATTGAGTGCGATCGAGCTCTCAAAAGCCGAACTCAACACGGCTTGCATATCGCGGCGCGCACAGAGTTCGAGCAGTGCCTGGGTGGCTTTGAAGCCAGTTAACATGGGTTTGATCACCAGGGCGGCGATGCCGCAGGCGCGCCACTGTTCGGCCGAGAGTTGCGCGAGCTCGGTGCCGGTAAAGTCTCCGCGCGCTGCGCGCAGACTCTCATCGAGCGCCAGCGACAGGCCGGTGG
>Ga0307488_10005432_pt1 | contig 10524 bp, 19 predicted proteins | sample SB02metaG_FD_202248 | JGI IMG/M metagenome (GOLD analysis project Ga0307488, IMG submission 202248) | Sea-ice brine microbial communities from Beaufort Sea near Barrow, Alaska, United States - SB 0.2 | ecosystem: Environmental > Aquatic > Marine > Coastal | place: USA: Alaska | collected...
CCTCATCCTCCGATTCCCGTCCTCCAAGTCTGTGAGCATTCATCCTGATGGTGAACCATGCTCCAATCTTCGTCGAGTGCTTGTTCTCAATGACTGCATATTATCAGCGACCCTCCCGCAAGGCGCAGCGCGAGACGGCCCGCCGCCGCGAGTACGTGCGCCGCCTGACGCTGATCGAGGAGGAGGCTAAGGCCGCGGCCGAGGAAGCGGAGACGGAGCGTCGCGAGGCGGCTGCCCGCGAGAAGCGCGAGGTAGGAACCTGGATCGTGCTCGCCACGTCAACACGCGCAATTAGAACCCCCTTTGTCTTGAAATCATGGCATTCTGTGACATGGCGATCAATGTCTGCTCCATGCTCTGTCATCCAACCCGTTTTAAACCTTCGTTTATTGAGTTACATGGCGTCCTATGACGTGGCGAGCATTGTTCATCAGTCCCTGCCCTGAGACGGATGCGGCCGAGGCGGACCGTCGTCGCGAGGCCGAGAAGCAGGAGCGGGACGAGCGGCAGCGCGCCGAGCGGGAGGCAGGGGCTTACACTCGTCCACTTTTCAGCTCAACTTGAGCGCTTTCTGCGGGATAGGGAGTACATTCAGGGGTTGTCTAGGGGGTATGTAGGGTGTGTTAGGGGGCATAAAGGGGCGTCTAGGGTGTATTTTATGTCAGAAGCGGCTCAAGTTGAGCTGAGAAGTGGACGAGTGTAAGCCCCTGGCGGGAGGCGCCCCGCGCTTTCCAGCCCAGCCGCGGCGGCGGTGGCGACCGTCGAGACGACGATCGTCGCGACGACCGGGGCGGCGGCGGTGGTGGCGGTTCGGGTGCCTACCAGCCCCGCCGCGGCGGCGACGACCGCGGTGGCGGTGGTGGCGACCGTTACGGCGCCCCTCGTCGGGACGAGCCGTCCCGTGGGGGCGACCGCTACGAGCCGCGCCGCGGAGGAGACGATCGCGGCGGTGGCGGTGGCGGCGACCGGTACGAGCCGCGCGGCGGCGGCGGCGGCGATCGTTACGGCGGTGGCGGTGGCGGCGGTGACAGGCGTGATGATCGCGACGGCGGCGGTGACCGGCGCGGCGGCGGTGACTCTTACCAGTCCCGCGACGGGCCTCCTCGTGACTCCCGCGACGCCCCTCGCCGTGACGACCGTGGTGGCGGCGGTGGTGGCGGCGGCGGCGGCTCCCGCTGGTAAAGCACATCTCGCTCTCCTCGAGGAGGGCTGCCGGCCACTCGTTTATGGCAACTCGATCTTCAAGACTGCTGCTGCATGATCAGTGAGTGCCGTCCATCCTTGTGGGTGGCAAATATCAAAATAAACAAACAAAATAATAAAAATCTGAAACATTCTCGGAAAGAAAGTCCTCCGCCGCCCGCCTCGACGAACCCGTTAATGAATGCTTGTCTCTAAGCAGTGTCTAAACGCGTTGCCGCGGCTGTCAGAGTATTTCGACGCATGCTGCCGGGGGCTGAGGCGCAGGCGGTGCTTGAGGCTACAATGGTGCGGGTGAGTCCCGGTATGAACGCCACGGCGGTGAGGAACACGGTTTTCGCCTACGCGACGCTGGGATGGGTGTAGTGATGGGTGTGAGACGGCGGACAAACGCCCAGGACATTATTTGAATGTTTGGGAGAGTATTTATCAAAAGGTGATGGGGATTTAATGATTGTAGCTATTGATTCGCAACCCCACTCTCGTCCCCGTGCACGGGATGCCACCTACAGCTCGAGCTCGGGGCACTCCGCTCGCCATGCCCGGAGCACATAGGCGTCCGATCCAGCACAGCCGCCGCCGGCATCCTCAAGCTCAAGCAGCATCACTATCGCGCACGCACCGCTCGTACAGGCGCACCGCGTTGGCGGGCGCCCCAGCGGGTAGTTCGAGGTACCCCATGCCCGGACACCTTCCGCGCATCACCTCCCACATCAGGCGGCCCCACGCATACACGTCGGCCTTCACGTCTAGCTTGGTAGCCTGCCTTAAGCCAAAAAGTACCTCCAAAACCTCCGGCGCAGCGTATGGCATGGTGAATCCCGCCTTCGGCACCGAAACCACAGTCAACATTTGAGCCTTAATCGACCCGAGGCGTAGCGGCGCGAGTGTAATTTAAAGGCAATGAGTGAAAGCGGTTCGTGATATTCGTTTTTTCAAGCGCTTAAACCATAGGCGCTTTCAACACGGGTCTTGATGCTGTCAACCGGCACCCCCCTACCGAGGTCTGAGAGCTTCGCCGTGACATTGGGGTCTCCGACGGCTGACAGAAGCACATTGGCGCTCTTGACGTCCAAGTGAACCAGCGGGGGGCTCCGCGTGTGCAGGTAGTACAGGGCAGCCGCCACGTGCTCCAACGCGCGCTTCCCGGCCGCGTCCCACCTCAGCCAGGATGCATCTCCGCGTTTGTGCAGCGCGTCGTGCAGGGACCCGCCCCGCATGTACTCCAGCGCGAGGAACATGTCATCCGGGCGCGACGAGAAGCCCAGCGCGTCCACCACGTGCCAGGGGCTTACACTCGTCCACTTTTGAGCTCACCGTGAGCACTCTTTGTGGGTGATTTCAGTGACTGAAACGGCTCAGGTTGAGCTTAAAAGTGGACGATTGACAAAAAGGTGCTTAAGTGGAGCTGAAACGTGGACGAGTGTAAGGCCCTGCCACATGCGCATGGCGCAGGCTGAAGAGGACGAGCACCTCTTTCTTGAACTCAGCCATCATATCCGGCGAGGCGAGATCGTCGCGCACGCGCTTGACGGCGACGAAACCATTGTGGCCAAGCAACCTCGCCTTGACCACCACTCCGAAACCGCCCTTCCCGAGCACGCACGGATTATCGGCCGAATCAAGGCACGGCGCGAGGTCCCCAGGCGGCACCTCGTACGCAGACAGGTGGTCGAAAGCTGTGCTGGTACGCAGGGGCTGTATGCTCGCCATGCCCGCGCCCCCGCCAGAGTCTTGCCCTCTGCGCTGCGGCAGGCGCTTGTACAGCTCCGCTACCTCCGAGCCCTCTTCGTACAGCACCCCAGGTCGGTGCATCACGTCGCACAACCACTCCTGCCCGTACATAATCACCACGTTCCACGCGTGTGCGCCTCCCGTCGCACCTCGGCCGTAGTCACCACGCACCAGCCGGCAGCTCAACCCTGCGTTAGGGCCCGGTAGATATTGCTCGCCACGTCATTCAACGCATTTGAACCCTCATTTCTTGAGATTAATGGCATCCTGTGACGTGGCGAGCGAATATCTGACAGACCCTGCCCCGTGCGGTCCGCGCAGTACTTGTACAGCAGCGCGCGATGGCGGCAGACGCCCACCCGCAGCTCGCCGATGCGCAGCACCTTCGTGCCCACGCGCGCGACGTCCGCCTCGGAACAGGGGCTTATTCTCGTTCACATCTCAGCTCAACGAAAGCACTTTTCGTGGGACACGTTGGGTACCTGATGTAGATAGACGGGTCATTACTCGTCACAAACTGGATGCGAAACGGCTCACTGACCAGAACGGTTTAAGTTGAGCTGAAACGCGGGCGAGTGTAAGCCCCTGCCTCGCAGGCCGCCACAATGTCATCTCGGACCCCGCCGAGTCGATCAGCCACGAGCACCGCGAGACTCTTTGCGCGCGCGCGCTCGTCGGTGATGTTCTTCAGGGCAGCCTTCACCGTTGACACAAACGCTTTGAGCTTCGCGTCCTCGCCCCGGTCCAGCACAATCACCTCGCGGCCGCCGTCTACGCGCGCGCGCTTCAGCTGGTCCATCAGGGAGGAGTTGACGCCCCGGCGCCCCGGCTGGAGGGTCATCGAGAACAACCACTCGAACCGATATCGGAGCATGACCTACCTTCATGGTGAATGCTCATTCATACGTGCGGAGGATGGGGATGATATTCAACGTCGTTCAATCTCAAGTCAATGACCACCCCGCCCGGATCGTAGAACCCATCCTCCAAGCACTGGTCCTCCAACAACTTGTGGTTCTCCCAGTACAGAGTTGTGGATTTCATCGCATCTGCCCGGCGCTCGTGGAGTGGGGCAGCGCGACGCCCCACGGCACCCGCTTCAACATCGGCTCTGCGATGGGGCGAAGTCGGGGCGAACTCGTCAGCCGGTTGACCCCTTCCACTGCGTAGCGCTCCGCGCGGGTAGGGGATGACCGACTGTGACCGCAGGAGACGTCTTGCTGTCGGTACCTGAGTAGCGCCCAGCCCACGAGGGCACTACTCGCGAACGGCTCGTCTAAACGCCACGCGCCGGGTTTCTGACACGTCTGGGCGACCCGCCCGTGCGGGTAACTCGTGGGTGCGGAGGTTGGGGCAAGGAATTGGGGGTTGGGGGGTTGAGGGTTGGTGCGCACCGTGGGTGCCGCGAAAGCACCGAGAAAATAATCGGAAGGGCAACAACTATCGGAAAAGGGAACTATCGAAGCGCACCTGGGGCTGGGGGACGCCGGGGGGCGGGGCGGGGCTCCGTGGGGGGAAGTCGGGGCGGCGGCAGCGGCACGCGGCGGCGGAACCAGCAGTATTTGCTGCGGAGAGTGCGGCAGCGTTTCGTGGGACCGTTCAGCAGGCAAGGGTCGAGGCGAGTTAGAAAGGAGGGAGCCGACGCCGTTCCAAAACAAAGACGGCATACTCGCGAACCCTAGCCCCGGCGGCGGCTGGCTATGCCGCGGCGGCGGTGCCTGTGGGTTATACTTGTCCATGCTCGCCAGTATCTTCCTGCCGTCCATGCTGTCACAGGCCGCGGCGGCAAGACGGGCGATGGAGACGGGCGGCGGGGGTTGTGGCACCTCACGTGCGGGTGGTCAACCTGTCCTCTCCAAGTTCCGCGCTCCAACCTCTCCAAGAAACACCTCTCGCTTCTCATTTATAGGTTTAGGGTTCATAACCCTAAACGCGCGGGAATCCACACGGGGGGCAGGGCGAAAGCCAGGTGCCTACTTATACACGCAGAAGCGTCTCTCTCCCTAAGCGCACTGCAACGCGCACGCGCGCCGCCCTACGCCCTAAATGATCCTCGAAGGTGCGTTGCGATATGAGCGGTCCTCTAGTCCATCATGGTGACATATATCGACGCAACGAATTCTCACATAAAGATCCAGAAAGTCCTACGCGGCCCGCCTTGACGGACCTTCTAGCTAAACAACGTCCCCTCAGGAAATTCACAACGCGACGAACCCGCCGCTACAGTAGCTAATTGACGTCTGCTGGTTGGGCTCAACAAACATTCTGCCGCAGCTGCGCTAGCTCGGCTAAGTGCCACTCCACTTTCCACCGCTGCGCCAGATACCTGTCCCACCGGTCCTCCAGCAACTCCACCCATCGCGAGGTGTCCCCGTCCGGACCTCCGGAGCCTAGAGACTGACGGATATTGCTTGCCACGTCATTGTGTATTTATTCGAGTTCATCGAGCCACAAGGCGCTTCGCATGGTGAGCATTGACCAACCTCCTCCGCCGTTTCGAGCGGACAGACCCTACAGTCTATCGGGTAGCCCGCCACGTCATTTGTGAGTCGTGGCAGGGCATCGGCACCAGCGAGTTGTGGCTGACAGCGGAAGGCATCAGCCCAGACCCCAACCCGGTGGACACGCGGAACATGGGGGACATAAGAGGAACCTTGTATCACAAGGGATGTGGGTTCAAAGTGAGTTGGGTGATGTGGCAGGCAACATGAATAAAATCCGCTAGGCCCTACCGCAGCCGGGCCCCAGCGTCACGACCAGCGCAAAGAACACCGCCGCCTCCGGTCAGGGACTGATACATGGCGCACGCCACGTCATAGGATGCCATATAACTCAAAAAAGGAGGTTACACAAAGCGTTTGATGACCAGGCGATCACTATCCATCAGACCCTACCTCCAGCCACGTCAGAGGCTCGAACAGCTTTGTCTCCGCCTCGATCTCACGATGTACCGCCTCGCCTAGGTGCGCCGCCTTACAGTACTCGGCGAGAAACCACAACTGAGGCCAGGCAGATATTGCTCGCCACGTCATAAGTTGCCATTTGAATCAATAAACGAGGGATGAAAGTGCCGTTGAATGACGTGGCGACCAATATCCGCCAGGCCTTACCGCAGCGAACCTCTCCTCCGAGTAGGTTTCCGTGTTGGTCCGGAACAGTTTCATCAAGTCGTAGCCGCGGTAATTGGGCCCCGACAGCTCCAGGTCGATCAGCTTCACCGTCACCTAGGGACTGATAGATAGTGCTCGCCACTTCATCAAACACATTGTGAACCTTCGGTGCTTCGATGAAATGGCAGCCTAGGATGTGGCAAGCTCTATCCATCAGTCCCTACCTCCACCGGGTCCTCGCCCAGCAGCATCAGGTTGGTGGGTTTCAGATCCCCGTGCGTGAGGGACAGGCGGATAGTCCTTGACACGTCATAGGGTGCCCTCTGACTCAAGAGATGAGGGCCCAAGGAGGGTAAGATGAAGTGGCCAGGAATATATGCCAGGCCTTACCGTGCGCGAGCACAATTTGCAACCCACCGCCCTCCGCGCACCTCACCGCGTCCGCCATCCTGCTCACCTCGGCCCGCAACGCCGGAAGGCTCACCGATGCCGGTAGCGCGTCCAGGTTTGACCTGCTAATCTCATCCAGCATGCGGTCAAACCATTTCCACAACAGCGGTTGTGACGCGTCAAACTCAGGCGGCACCGGGTTGAAGTGGCGCAAGTTGAACAGAAAACAAATTTGAAAGCGGTGTATCATATTCTGGCGTCAAGCGCTGAAACCAAGCGCCGTCAACCCAGGGTCGACCTGCACCGCCCTACCGGCAGCGCGTGGAAGCCCGCAACCAGCCGCGCGGCCGCCTCCCCCACGTCCGCGCGACTGTGCATATCGCTCTCCTCCAACACACGCCCCTGAAAAAACGAGTGCGCTATACCCTCGTTGTAGGGACTGATGGATAGTGTGTGCCACGTCATCAAACGCATTTCGAACCCTCATTCATTGAGCAACGGCACTCTATGACGTGGCGAGCACTATCCAACAGTCTCCACCTCGTCGGTGCTGGCGACCACCAGAGGCCCGAGCCCCGCGTCGCTTGCGCTCGCGTCGATCACCCCCCTCTGGCAACAGGGTCATTGAGAACAAGCACTCAACCGAGGTCGGAGCGCGGCTCACCTTGGGTGTGGAAACCTCATACAGACGCGCGGAGGAGTAGGGCAGGAGGGTCATTGGAAGCTAGCACTCCACCGAGGTAGGAGCACGGCTTATCTTGAGTGTGAATGCGCATACATACCCGCGGAGTATACAGAGGAGGAGCATGAAGGGACTCAACGTGGGTCGAGTGCTCGTTCTCATGCCCCCAGACGAGTGGAGGAGGAGGAGGAGATTCAACATCGGTCGAGTGCTGGTTGGACTGTTCTCCATAACCCCCCTGCCTGTTCCGGCTCCGTCCGAAGCAGCGACAAATCGCTATACAGCTTCACGACGACGGGGCCGTCGGTCGGCCGCGTCACGAGGTGCACGCTGTTGCAAAACCCCCGGGACAGGGGCTTACACTCGGTCACCTTTAAGCTCAACTCGTGCCTGACACACAGAAACACCCTGCACATCCTGAACACCCCCTGACACGCCCTCAACACGGGCCACACAATCCCTTACGTACACCCCCTATCCCATAGAAAGCGCTCAAGTTGAGCTGAGAAGTGAACGAGTGTAAGCCCCTGCCCCGGGACAACTCCGAGGTGGTCAGTTCCTCGGTCGCGTCACAGCACCCGCCGAGCACGAGGCGAATAACAGCCTCTTGCGCCGCGTCGACCCCCGATGCTTGGTCAGCGTCAACCCCCGACGCTTGGTCGTTCCCGGCGACGGCGCGACATAGTCTCCCGCGCCGCCGGAGACACCGGGAACCCCGGCGGCTCGCCCCGGCGGGTGGCGCCGGCGCCGGCGGGGTCCTCTTCGCGCCAGGCCGGGTGTTTCTGGAGGTCGGCCGTTGGTGGGCACCATGACTGGGCACTGCCACGGTGCTGGCCTGCGCTGCGGTAGCGGCGAACATCACCCCTGCTATGTGCAGAGTCCTGCCCCCGGGTGTCAGAGATTGCAGACGTGACGCGTCGCGCCTCGAGGTTGGTGCCCGTGCCGGCGTCTGTAGCGCGCGCGCGTTCAAAACCTCGGATACTTGTCCGCTGACGAGGCACCGTGTTATGCTGGTATAGAAGGGGAGGAAAAAAGTAAAACGTTTCGTGACGCACGCTGCACGGATGCCAGCTCACACCATTCTTCGCGCGGCGCTGCGCTCCCCCGCACACCGTGATAGTACACGAGTGCGATTAAATCTGCCTGTAAGCATCCCATCCCGTCAGAGCGCGCACCGCCCTATACCGCGCCGAGCTCAGAAGGAAGCTAGGTTGTAGCAGACAAGCAGAGTTGAAGAGTGCCCATCGCGTCGCACTATCCCATACACGCTAGGTATGCAGACCGCCGCTCGCCCCGTGCCTCTCGGCGCCGGTGCCAGACCCGCTGCCCGGGGCCAGCACGGGCGTCATGGCCGCCTGCCCCACGGCCGTCACTCAGGCGGGCGGGTGGCTGCGGCTGCCAGTAGGGGCGTGACAGGTGGTGGGGCGGCCAGTGAGGGCGTGACAGGCGGGGCCGACGCCGAAGCCGCGGTCCACGCACCCGAGGGCAACCGCCGCTCCCTGATGTTCGCTGCCGCGCTCGCGACCGGCCTCGGCCTGCCACCGCCACCCGCGCTCGCCGGCGCCTTCGGTCCGCTCCTCTCCGAGCGCCTCGAGAGCAAGGTAGCGGCTGATCGATAGTGCTCGCCACGTCATAAGATGCCACTCAAGAAACGAGGGTGAAAGCTGCGCTTGATGACGTGGCGAGCACTATCCATTTGTCCGTAGCTCAAGGACTTGAAGAAGCCCATCTTCAACACCATTCCCGGCGCGCAGGTGGGGCTGGCGAGGGGTTAGCACCGAAATGTCCGAACAGAGAATGTGGATGGCACCTTCTGGAAAGAGGAGGGAGGAGAGAGGCGAGCGGGGCGAGGAGAGATGAGAGAGGAGAGTGAAGAGAGAAGAGACCGCTGAGGAGATAGGAGAAAGGTGGGAGGTGAGACAGGAAATAGACGAGAGAGAGAGGAAAGAGCAGCCTGTCTGAACGAACAGTTTATTTGCTGACGCCAACCCTACACGCGGGAGTACCCCGAATGGCTAGAAGGGGACTGGGTGGCCACCACCAGCTTCAGCGGGTACAGCTTCCCGTCCAAAACCATGGACACCAAGGCGCTCATTAAGGCAGAGCGGTGCAGGTCGACCCTGGTTTGAAGCGCCTGGTTTCAGCGCTTGGAGCTATAGGTCAATAGGTATGACATGATGAACCGCTTTCATACTTTGCTTTCAATTTCAACTTGCACCACTACATAAAGGAGCCCACGGTACCAGGGTTCCAGAAACTATCTGTGCTGTATGTGCCCGACATTGGCGCCACCGATGTCAAGTACGCAGTGCGCTTCGCCCGCGCCACACCAGGCGGACCAGTGCTGGAGGCAAGGCCCGGCGGACATCGCTCGCCACGTCATCCAACGCACTTGAGTCACATGGCACTCTATGACGCGGCGAGTAGCACCCGCCAGGCCCTGTCATCCATCGCAATTTAAATCCTCGTCTCTTGATTGACACGGCAATCTATGACGTGCAGGCAACATCCGTCTGGCCCTAAGCTCGCCTCGTCTTCCAACGCACTTTCTCCTCCGCCTGTTGAGTGAAGCGGCACACCATGACATTGTGAGCAACATCTACCAGGCCCTACCTGGCGGACCGCGCCTTCAACCTGCGGTCCGTGGTGAACGCGTACCTCAAGCTCGGCAAACCCAAAGACGCGGCGGCGGCGGCGGGGGTGGTGTCAGCGGCTGCGGCGGGCGCGGCAGTGGAGGAGGCAGGGGCTAACACTCATCATCGTTTTTCAGCTCAATGTACTTAGCATTGTTTATGGGATACTCTGGTTGGCGACAGTCTGATGGTGAAAACAGTGGCTTAGGTTGAGCTGCGAAGCGGATGAGTGTAAGCCCCTACGAGGAGGTGGAGTACAGCGCGGCGGAGAACCCGAACCGCTTGACACTGCGCCTGGTGTCCGGCGCTTCTCCTAATGCCGAGCGCATCGAGCTGTTCACCAACGCACGGGAGAGCGAGCTGAGGTGGGTCGGTGCAGGTTGAAACCGGTGTTGAAAGCGACTGCTTTCATCGCTTGAAGCTACATTATGATGAACTGGTTTCACAATTTGCTTCAAAATTCAACTTGCGTCGCTACACTGCGGGCGAGCGACGGCACGTTCTTCACGGTAGGGCGGTGCAGGTTGACCCCGGGTGACATGCTTCGTTTAATGGCCTGATCCTACAATATCACGAACCACATTCAAATTGTGCTTTCAATTCCAACTTGTGCCACTTCTTTTCGGCGGAGGCGATGCGGCAGGTCACGCTGGGGTACGGGCGCGAGTACGGAGGCGCTCCGCGGGTTATCAACACTGACTATCAGCATGTGTGGAGTTTTACGCCCGTGTACGATGCTGTGGCGAGCAGGCCGGAGGTCGGGGAGGGTGGGGCG
>Ga0307488_10005435_pt1 | contig 10522 bp, 11 predicted proteins | sample SB02metaG_FD_202248 | JGI IMG/M metagenome (GOLD analysis project Ga0307488, IMG submission 202248) | Sea-ice brine microbial communities from Beaufort Sea near Barrow, Alaska, United States - SB 0.2 | ecosystem: Environmental > Aquatic > Marine > Coastal | place: USA: Alaska | collected...
TTTGGTAGCAAACATTTTTCTAAAACGAACTTATTTTTAAAAGAAATAGGAAAGCAGCCCATCCATTGGTAAAGTCCTGTAATAAGAGCTTGAAAACTGTGTAAACTGAATTTACTAATTTAGTTGGTAGATTCTTAAGGTATAGTAGCACAAAAAAATCCGTTTAAAATGCGGATTTATTGAATTTGAAATCAAGAAGTAGCTTACTTAGAATGCATCTGCTTGTTTTAACACTGTTATGTGAGTGGTTGTAGCATCTGCTAAACCACATGACTGCGTAGTGCTCCTACAAGAAGAAAAACAAATTACTCCCACGGTACAAATTGCAATAAATACTACTTTTTTCATTTTAGATAATTTTATGGCTTCAACGAACATATTTTATATGAACTCACCAGAGTTTTTAATTTTTTCTATAACGTTAAAACGGACCATTTTATTTTGAATACGTGTAATTAAATTTTTAGTGATTGGTTTTCCGTCATTCCAATCGGTAATTTTTAACCACTTCTGAATATCTTCTAACTTCTGTTCATATCTTTTTGCCAGAATTTTATCAATATTTTCAATGTTTTTAAAGTCTTTTGTTTGCTCATTTATAATGTCTAACACTTTTTTAATTTCCGTGTGGTGCTTTTCTAATATTTCATTTCTAACAGCGATTACAAAGCAAGGCCAGGGTGTTGGACAATCACCAACTCTTCTGAAGGTACCATTATCTACTAGAGGTTTTGTGGTAAAATGTTCCCACATAAAATAGTCTGCTGTGCCGTTTTTTAAAGCATCAATACCACCTTGCAAGTTGTCAATAACCTTAAATTTTAATGTTGCCACATTCCAACCTTGGTTAAAAGCATTTACAATTGCCATTAAATGAGAGCCAGAGCCAAATCTACTAATTGCAATCACTGCATGTTCTAAATCTTTGATACTTTTAAATTTGGATTTTGCTGCTACATGAATTCCCCAAATTAAAGAAGATTTTACAAATGTTTGTACAATTTTAGAAGGATTTCCTTCCGCAATATCTTTAATAATTCCTTCCGTAAGCACAATGGCAATATCTACTTCTCCAGAACGCAAAGCTTTACACATTTCACCAGTTCCTCCTGGGAAATCTTGCCATCGAAGGTTAATATTTTCTTGGGTGTATTCTTTGTTTTTTAAAGTCAAGTACCAAGGGTAATTAAAATGCTCTGGGACGCCACCAACTTTTAAATCCGTCATTTATTCTATTAGTTTGTTCAACGAATATTCAATTAAATCTTCAACTACTTTTCTATAATCTTCGCTAAAAGTACCATTTGCTCTGTTTGCTATGATAGCATTCATAGAAACTGCACGGTGTCCTAATAATTTAGACAAACCGTAAATAGCAGAAGTTTCCATTTCTAGATTGGTTATTCTATTTCCATTGAAAGTAAAGGAGTCTATTTTAGCATTCATGTTTGCATCTGCTAAAGGCAAACGCAAAACTCTTCCCTGAGGTCCGTAAAAACCGCCAGCAGTGGCTGTGATCCCTGTAACTATTTTTTCTGACATTAATTTTTGTGCCAACACGCTATTATTTTCAATTAAAATAGGATGTGCTTTTTGGGCACTCCAAGAAGTATGTCTTACAAAAGCATCTTCAATTTCTGGATTTGAAATTCCTTTAATTTGATAGGAGTGTAGCATGCCGTTTAAATCTAGAGCGTGAGAGCTCATTAAAAAAGAATCTACTGGAATGTCTACCTGTAAAGAACCAGATGTACCGATTCTTACAATATTTAAAACGGTTAAATTTGTTTTTGGTTGTCTTGTTTTTAAATCGATGTTTACCAGCGCATCTAATTCATTGAGGACAATATCTATATTATCTGGGCCAATTCCTGTAGAAATTACAGACAATCTTTTGCCTTTATACACACCAGTAGCCGTTTTAAATTCTCTTTTTTGAGTAGTAAATTCGACCGATTCAAAACGATCTGTAATTTTATCAACTCTATCTTGGTCACCAACAAAAATAATATCATTGGCTATATTTTCTGGTTTTAAATTCAAATGGTAAACACTACCATCTGGATTTAAAATTAATTCAGATTGTTCTATACTCATATTTGTTTTTTACCCGCCTACTCTTTTTACTTTAAACCCTTTGTCTTTCAGCATTTTCATAATGGTATCTCTAAAATCTCCTTGAATTATAATTTTATCATCTTTAAAACTACCACCAACAGAAAGTTTGGTTTTAATTTCTTTTGCTAAAATTTTAAAATCGGAAATTGCACCTGTATAGCCCTCTAAAATAGTAATTGGTTTTCCCTTTCGTTTTTCATATTTACAGAGTATTGGATCGTCTTGCAACCAAATATTAGATTTCTCTTTCTTTGGTTCTAATTTTTCCTCGTGCTCTGGAAATAGGTTTTTTAATTGCTCTTTTAAATCCATTTTTTTAAAAATATTCAGCAGTATTATGTCGGTATCAACTTCTGTAAAACCGAAAACGATAACTGCAACCTAACTCTTTATTTTTTCAATCCTAATTCTAATAAACGTTCCTCTAAAAACGCTCCAGAAGTAATGTCTTTAAATTGTTTCGGATTTTCGGCATCGACACAATTTTCTAAAACATCTAATTTCATTTCTGATATTGGATGCAAAAAAAACGGAATTGAATAGCGAGAAGTTCCCCACATTTCTTTTGGCGGATTTGTAACCCTATGAATGGTAGATTTTAGTTTGTTATTGCTGTGTCTAGCCAACATGTCACCCACATTTATCATAATTTCATCAGGTGCTGCCATAGCATCAATCCAATCACCTTCGTGATTTTGTACCTGCAAACCTTTTCCTTGAGCCCCCATTAATAATGTAATTAAATTAATGTCTCCATGAGCAGCCGCTCTTTCAGCACCTTTTGGTTCTGTTGCTATGGGAGGGTAGTGTATAGGGCGTAAAATACTATTTCCGTTGCGAATATAATGATCGAAATATGTTTCTTCTAAATCTAAATGCAATGCTAAAGAACGCAGCACATATTTGGCTGTTTTCTCTAACATTTTGTAGGTTTGTTTACCAACTTCATTAAATTTAGGAAGTTCGTCTACAAGTACATTTTCTGGATATTCTTTTGCTCTTTCAGCATCATCTTCGACGTATTGTCCAAAATGCCAAAACTCTTTTAAATCGCCTTCTTTTCTACCTTTAGCAGATTCTTTACCGAAGGAAACATAGCCTCTTTGTCCACCAATCCCTGGTATTTCATATTGCTCTTTTGCTTCCAAGGGTAAATCAAAAAAATTCTTTATTTCGCTATATAAATCATGTACTAAAGTATCGTCTAAAAAGTGCCCTTTTAATGCTACAAAACCAATGGTTTCATAAGCGTGACCAATTTCATTTATAAATTTTTGTTTTCTGCTTTTATCATCAGATAAAAAATCTGCTAAGTTTACACTTGGGATTTTATTCATGGTAATAATTTTTTATTAAAGAGAAATTTAAAGTTACTAAAAAAAGAGTGATTAAGAAAGGAATTTTATTTTTTTGAAAACGGAATGAGGTAGCTAACCGTATAATTAAAGCCAAATCCGTTGTTACTTTCAAAAATTCTGTTAAATCCAGGGGCAAACAAGGCTTTAAAGCCATCTGGTTCTTTCACACTCATTAATACTTTATAAGAGACACTAAAACCAATAAATAAATTATTAAAAGTTTCTGCCTTTAAACCAATCATTAACTCTGACCAGTGTGCATTTAAATTTGTCTCAGTTTTTGAGTTTGTATTCAAATCTGCAAGAAAATAGTTCCCATTTTCTTGATCTGAAATATTTGGTGTGTAATTGTTTAAAGTCTGATCAAATAAACTAAAACCATATCTGTACCCTACAAATATCTCATTATTCATGTCTAACCAATTGTTATAGGCATTTAGGTTGCCCCCAATACGAATATAATTTCCTTTTGATGTTGAATTTGAATAATCTTCTATACTGGTCTTTTCTTCGTAACCAACTTCTGCAGCGATGTATAGGTTTTTTTTAATTCTATAATCCCCTAAAATTTCATAACCCGTATAACCATCACCTAAAGCAGCTATTATAGGTCTACTAATATCTATTCCTAAACGTAAACCGTAGTTCGTTTTATAAATAAGAGTGTCCTTTTCTTTGCTAAGAATAGTGTCTTTTTTTAGTTCCTGAGAAAAATTTTCAGCAACAATAAATAACAAACATATGCTAATGAAATATTTGTACATGTGCTTCGCTTTGGTCATCAAGATTAATAATAGTTGTGGGGGTAAAATCGGTTATCCAAGAACCAGAGGCTGGAGAAAATTCTACATTTTTAAAAACCACTTTATAACCACAAGAACGGGAAACATAGACTTCTTCAAGATCGTATTTTATTGTGAATTTATTGATACTATTTCCCTTTGAAAAATTATAAACTGTTTCTAACGCGTTTGAATTAAGTGGAATTGCAATACTATCTGTATCTACAATTTTATATCTTGGAATGGTATCACTATTGATATCAGAAAATATTGATAAATCTTGAACTCTTTTTTTAGTTTCTCTGTTAGTAGCATCATAAAATCTAATAATTAATTTTGATGTAACAGGATTCTGTATGCAAAAATCGTCTTTTTCACACGCAGAAAGTACAATAAGAAAGAACAACAGTAGTAATGTAATTGTTTTCACAGGTAAAATAAGGTTTAGTTATTTTTAAGTAGATTACTCTTCTTCAACTTCAACAATTTTATTGATTGCAGCGGCTAATTTAAAATCTAATTCTGTAACACCATCAGCATCATGTGTTGTTAACGTAATATCTAAGGTATTATAAACATTAGTCCATTCTGGATGATGATTTAGTGCTTCACATTCAAATGCAATTCTGTTCATTGCAGACATGCAATCTTTAAAGTTATCAAACTCAAAGTCTGTATGCAATGCGTTGTCATAATATTCCCACTCTAGAAGTGCAGGTAATTTTTTTTCTATTTCGAAATCTGTTAATTTTTTCATGTTTTGTGTTTTAGGCCTCTAATATATAAGGATTCTTTTGAATATTAATTGCTCTGTGTTGTAAATTTCTCTTAATTCTAATAACGGTGCGTATTGTTACATGTTTTGAAAATATCAATGTTGCTATTTTAAATCGTTTTTGGATTCTTCAAATGAACCATAATTACAATTTCACGTACCATTATTCAATTGTTTTAAACAATTACACTTTTTCAAACAATACAACGGTTTCTATATGAGCAGTATGCGGAAATTGATCTACCAGACTTATTTTTTTTAGAAGATATCCTGCTTCTTTTAACAATTCTGTGTCTCTAGCCTGTGTAGCAGGGTTGCAAGAAACATACACCATTCTGTCTGCATTTAAATTAATTATTTTCTGCAGGGTTTTTGGTGCAATTCCAGCTCTTGCAGGATCTAAAATAATAGTTTTTATCTTGTTTTCATATTCTGGATGTGCAGATAAAAATTTCCCTACATCTGCAGCGTAAAATTGCAAGCCATCAATCTTATTTCTTTTCGCATTTTTCTCGGCATCTTCAATAGCAGAAGCAACAATATCTACCCCAACAATCTTAGCATTTTCACTTTTAGAAGCCACAATTTGTCCGATCGTTCCAGTACCACAGAATAAATCCATAACTACCGTATTGTCTACTTTTGTTTTGTCTTCTAAAACATATTCTACTACTTTATTGTAGAGTTTCTCTGCACATTTAGGGTTTGTTTGGAAAAAGCTCTTCATACTAATTTCAAAATCTAAGCCTAATAATTCCTCTACAATTTTGTCTTTTCCAAACACTAAATCTAAACTTCCAGCAGTAGCAATTGTTCTATCGCCAGTTTCGTCGTTTATAGTGTGTAATAAACCTGCTAATCGATCTCCAAAAATTTCTTTTAGGAAATTCGCAAACTTTTGCAAATCAAATGTATCTAATTCAGGAGAAGTTGTTACTAAATTACATAATAACTCGTTTGTTTTAAAAGATTTACGCACTACAAAGTAGCGAAAGAAACCTTCTCTCTTTGGTCCATGCCAGGGGTCTAAGCCAGTTTCTATACAATATTGTTTGATGTTCTTTAGATTGTCTTCCATTTGTTTGTCAAACAAACCAGAATCTTTGTCTAAGTTATCACCCATCCACCAGACGCCTCGTCTTTTGAAACCTAAAGTAAATTCGTCTTTATCTCTTTTTGTAACTCTATCATATCCAATTGCAGAGAACCCATATTCCATTTTATTTCTGTAATGAAATACGTCTGGCGAAGTAACAAATTCATCAAATAAATCTTCTATATTTTCTACTTTTCCTATTTTTTGAAACAGTGAGAGTGTACTTTCTTTTTTATATTGATGCTGCAACTCTATGGGAAGCTGTATATAAGGAGCGCCAGGAATGTCTTGATACGGAACCTCAATTTCATCTTCAGAAGCTTCTATAACATCTACTAGTTTTGCTTCCGCATAATTTTTACTTGATTTACTAATCTGTGCTTTTACCAATTGCCCAGGTAGTGTATTGGGTACAAAAATCACAAAACTTCCTTCTTCTGAACGTATTCTTGCAATCCCTTTCCCTCCAAAGGCGTAATCTTCAATTTTTAATTCTAAAACTTGATTTTTTTTTACAAATTTGTTGCGTTCTCTACGTGGCATTTTCAATTATTTTAGATTGCAAAATTAGGAAAAGTTATTGACAGACTACCAATGAATATTATTTATGTTAATGGAGCATGCAATCGTGTTTTGTTCTTGCAAGAATGCACGTGGCAATGCCGTACATTAGATTTCTCCCATCGCAGAAAAACAAGTAAACTTCCAAATTTGCAATTCATGTAGCACGTAATATGTGTTCTTGATGGAAGGGGCATCACTTTAAGAAGTATGTAGCTAAGATACAATAAAAGGAAGATCTTGAGGAAGCGACCGCATTCAAGTAATCTGAATATTCAAAATAGTTAATTATTTTAATTACTTTTGTAAAACTTCGGGGATGATTTCTTTCCCACGCTGAATTTTCGAAACTTCGAAAGGATAAAGGTAGAACAGGAATGGTTATTTAATTATAAACATTTTAAATTAGAAGAATGGCTGTTTTAAACAAATTAACGTCGCAAGAAGCGATTGACTTAGAAAACAAACACGGTGCTCACAATTACCATCCACTTCCAGTGGTTTTGAGTAAAGGAGAAGGTGTACATGTTTGGGATGTAGAAGGTAAAAAATATTATGATTTCTTGTCGGCTTACTCCGCTGTAAATCAAGGGCATTGCCATCCCAAAATTGTGGATGCAATGACAAATCAAGCAAAAACATTGAGTTTAACTTCAAGAGCTTTTCACAATGATATGCTTGGGAAGTATGAGAAATTTGCAACTGAATATTTTGGTTTCGACAAATTGTTACCTATGAATACAGGTGCAGAGGCTGTAGAAACGGCGTTGAAAATTGCTAGAAAATGGGCATACGAGGTAAAAGGAATTGAAGAAAATAAAGCAGAAATAATTGTTTGTGAAAATAATTTTCACGGGAGAACAACTACAATTATATCGTTTTCAAATGATGAAGTTGCCAGAAAGAATTTTGGACCGTATACCAACGGATTTATTAAAATTGAATATGATAATTTACATGCTTTAAAAGAAGCATTAGAAAGTAATAAAAATATTGCAGCATTTTTAGTAGAGCCAATACAAGGTGAAGCTGGAGTTTATGTTCCTTCTGAAGGGTATTTAGCGACTGCTAAAGAAATGTGTGCTGCACATAATGTATTGTTTATTGCAGATGAAGTACAAACAGGAATTGCAAGAACAGGACGTTTATTAGCTACTTGTGGAAATTGCGCGTGTCCAGAGAAAAATTGCTCTGGAACTCCAGAAACAAAAGCAGATATTTTAATTTTAGGAAAAGCCTTAAGTGGTGGTGCATATCCTGTTTCTGCTGTTTTAGCAAATGATGCTATTATGGATGTTATTGGCCCTGGTAATCACGGTTCTACATTTGGTGGAAATCCGATTGCTGCAGCTGTTGCGATGGCTGCTTTAGAGGTGGTTGCTGATGAAAAATTAGCAATTAATGCAGACAAACTAGGAAATATATTTAGACACGAATTAACAGCATTCTGCAAAGAAAATGACTTGGTAACTTCGGTAAGAGGAAAAGGATTATTAAATGCAATTCTAATAAACGATACTGAAGATAGTTCTACCGCTTGGGATATTTGTATGAAGCTAAGAGATAACGGTTTGTTAGCAAAACCAACACATGGAAACATTATTCGTTTTGCACCGCCTTTAGTAATGACGGAGCCGCAATTAATGGATTGTATTGCTATTATTAAGAAAACAATTTCTGAGTTTCAGAAATAAAAAGCTATTCACATGTTTAAAAAGCCATAAATTTAATATTTATGGCTTTTTTTTTATCCAACTATTAAATTGACTATTTTTGAGTACTAAATTAAAATAAATAACAATGCAAAATGCAATTACAGAATTAGAGCAAATTACTTTAACCAGTGGCGCTAAAAATTTTTTAAGAGAAACTGCAAAATGGGGTAAATTCCTTTCAATTTTAGGATGTATAGCTTTAGGATTGATGCTGATGGGTAGTTTTTTTATAAGTGCTTTTTATAATTCGATGCCACAAGCAGATATTATGCCTTTTGATTTGGGAATCGTGGTAACTCTAATCTATATTGTAGTTGCCCTTATTTATATTTTCCCAATTTATTATTTGTATCAGTTTTCTGCAAAGATGAAGGAAGCGTTGATTTCTAAAGATGATACAGTTTTAGTAACTGCCTTCGAAATGCTAAAATCTCATTATAAATTTATTGGAGTTTTTACAATTATCATGTTGTCAGTGTATCTTTTGGCTGGAGTGATTGGTTTAATAGGTGTATTCTCTGTTGCGTAAAAACAATGCGTTATAAATTAAAGACAGCAGCAAATGGCTGCTGTCTTTTTATGTTTAATTTTTCTTTATGGTATCTTTTTTCTTACCGAATAAGCCACCTAAAACATTTTTTATTTTGTCTTCTGTTGTGTTTTTAGTTTTTGTTGAACCTTTTTTAGTGCCACCAAAAAGGAAATCTTTCAATTCATCTTTTCCTTTATTTAGTAAATTTTGTTTTTGTTTTTCTAAAATATTCTGCATTAAATCTGTTGTTACATTTTTAATATTTGAAGAAAAATTGGGCTTCGAAAAACTACCTTTTAGTGTTGCATTGATAGGAATGCTTTTAATAGCTGCAGCATCTTTTGGCGTTAATTGCGCAAGTGCTGTTGTAACTGTACTTCCTAAATATTTAACAGGAACATCAAAGGTAATGTCATAATTCATAGAATTATCGAAACCATGTTTACCTCCAATTTGAATGCCAATATCTTTGTAATTCATACGGAAAGGTTTTACACTTACTGCACCATTATTAAAAGAGAATAAAGCACTTACTTCATTTAAATTTAGTTTGCTAACATCTAAGAAATCTACTTTAGAACCTAATAAGCTCAGTGCTTTAGAATTGTTTGGTTGTAGCTTTGTATTTAATAATTGTCCCAATAAATCACCAGAAATAGACTTTAAATTTGGCGTCATATCCTCCTCTAAATCACCAGAAACTTGTATCGTAGAATTTATTTTCCCTTCGATTGTTTTTGCAATAGGAGCAATAGCACTTAACATGTCTAAACTGATAAAGGAATCTGTAATATTTAATTCTTTCAGATTTAAATCCATGGTAAACTTAGATTTCTCTCCTTTAGTAGAAACTACGCCATCAAAATCAATAGTACCTCCAAATACTGATGATTTTAAGTTTTTTAAACGAACCGTTTCGTCTTTTATGAAAATGTTTCCAGACACATTTGTCAAGTTGATATTGTCATATATTACTTTGTTAGCAGTTGCATTTAACGTAATATTTAAAAAGGCAGGTATTTTTAAGCTTGTTGTCTTTTCTTGTTTTTCAACCTCGATTGTGGTGTCGCTCTTCGCTAGAAAATCATCCACCTTAAATACATTTGACTTTAGATCGAAATTTCCTTTTAATTTCTGATTCTTAAAAAGAAATCCGTAAAAGTTCTCTAAATTTCCTTGAATCGCTAAATCTGAAGTTCCTGTTTTTGCTTTAAATTCTTCTAGTACAATGGTATTTGTATTAAACGTGATTGAAGCTTTGTCAATATAAAACGGATTTGCAACATCTTCACCTTTGTATTTAAAATCAGAAACGGTAATACTTCCTTTATTTTTTATGTTTTGAAAGTTTCCTTTTTCAATAGAATTCATATCAAATTTTGTGGTAACATCTGCCTTTAAAATACCTTTTAATTGGGTTTCTAAAGCAATCGGATATACTTTACTAATATTATCTAGGTTGATACTTCCTTTTCCTTTTAAATTTATAGTTGCATTTTCTGTAAGATTTGCAATCTTTCCGCTCGCATTAAAAATATCATTGTCTATTTTAAACGCGGTATTGTTAATGGCAACATACGTGTCT
>Ga0307488_10005436_pt1 | contig 10521 bp, 11 predicted proteins | sample SB02metaG_FD_202248 | JGI IMG/M metagenome (GOLD analysis project Ga0307488, IMG submission 202248) | Sea-ice brine microbial communities from Beaufort Sea near Barrow, Alaska, United States - SB 0.2 | ecosystem: Environmental > Aquatic > Marine > Coastal | place: USA: Alaska | collected...
GAAAATTAAAACGAATATAATTTATATTTAAAAGAGGATGAAATCATTTCGAATTCATCCTCTTTTTGTATTTTCGAGGCAATGTTTGAAAAAAAGAAGAAATCTTTTACGGTAAATGAAATTAAGCGAAAGTTAGAAAACTACTGTGTCTACCAAGATAGGTGTCACAAAGAAGTAGAACAAAAAATGCGCGAATATCAGGTAATACCTGAGGCTAGAGAATTGATTCTTTTAAGTCTCATGAAAGATAATTTTTTAAATGAAGAACGTTTTGCGAAGAGTTACGCGCGCGGAAAATTTAGAATTAAAAGTTGGGGAAAACAGCGCATTCTAAGAGAGTTAAAATTTAGAGATATTTCTGCTTACAATTTAAAAACCGCCTTAAAAGAGATTGACGAGACGGAATATATTGCCACTATTTACAGAATTACAGAAAATAGAAATGACGTAATTTCTGAACCCAATATTTATAAAAGAAAGAAAAAACTAATCGATTTTTTAATGCGAAAAGGTTTTGAAAATGACCTGATTTATAAAGTTGTAAATGAGGTGGTTTCTTGATACTTGTTTTTACCTGCTTTTATGTAAATAATTGCGTATTAAATTGGTCTTCGACTGGCTTCTCTTAAACTTTGAGACAGAAAAAAAGTGTATTTAGTATCATTTAAAACTTGGCGATACAATTTTCTCATAAAATCGAAAATCACTGTAAATAACCAACTTAAAAATCTGTAAAGGTTAGAGCATTGTAAAAGGTTTACGTTAAAAAATGTGCTTTTTTGGCGTTCAACTTAAAGAAATAGCTGTAAAGTTAACCAATAGCCGGCAAGCAAGTTTAGCCCCGATTGAAACGGCATCCTTTTTTATTTTTCTTAAAAAAGATACAGTGGAAAGCGGGAAATAGCTTCTAAAAAAAAGGTTATTGATACTTCTTTAAGAAAAGAGCATCGTTGTTCTTTTTTGTATCAATTACTGCTTGAATATCATCATTTGGGATGGCTACAGAAAGTACATATTGCTTTATTTTCCAAGAATCGCCTCTCTTTTCTAGTACACCAGAACCTCTGCAAGTACCCATCCAGGTAGCGATAAGTTCATCAAACCAAACCGTGTTTGCAGCTTCATTCATGTAAATATTGCGTTCTAAAGTTGTAAAAGACCATGCTTTGCCTTTGTCGAAATAAGGCTTGCTAAAATTGGCAAACTCTTCTTTGGTCCAGATTTCTTCTGCAGCAGTTCCTATATACACAGCGGTGCTGTCCATTGCCCCAAAATAGTTGTTAAAATTGGCGTTTGAAGCCGCTTTGTGCCAGTTTACTATAATTGTATTCACTTCTTTTTTTATAGCCTCTTCGTCTGTTTTAACGGTCTTAGAATTTGCACACGAAAAGCATACGGAAATGCTTAGGAATAAAATTGCTGCTTTTTTCATACTATTGTTTTCTCATTTTAATACCCTTAAAAATTCTTTCCTTTTTTACTGGTCTTTTTACGGGCTTTAACTCTAGCGCTTTTTTAGAAACACTGTCTAATTTTGAAGTGTCTAAACCAATAAATGTTACCGTTATATCTACCTCATCTTCGAACCTAATTTTTGCTAAAGTGGTATTTATTTTAGTGTTTACGTTTGAAAATGCCGCCATGGTTTTGGCTACCTGTGCATTTACTTCCTGTGCTTTTATTGCGCCTATTTCTGTGAGATCTGCCAGTCTTAAAGCCTCATTGTATAGAATGTTAATTCTTGCTGTTAAAGAGGCTGCCTTAAAGTTTTCTGGTTTTATACTGTCATTTAACCGCTGAATTAAATCTTTTAATTCTACCGCGTTGCTTAAAGCTTCATTGGGTGTAATTTTTCTAAATTTTACAAAAAAGGAGTCTATTGCATGCAACTCTTTCCAGTCTTTTACCTCTTTTAAATAGGCAGGCAATACATTTGCTGTTGCAGGGTGTGTTTCCGCTAAACTCATTAACGGTTTTGGTTTCTTTACTTTATCTGTCTCTTTATTATCCTGACAAGAGAGTGTAAAAACAAGCACTACTAAAAGGTATGTATATTTCACAATTGCGTTTAAAACTCAAAAATACACAATTTAATAGCAACTCTTCTCTTTTAAGAAAACCATCACAAAAAATAAGAATTCTGTGCTGTAAACCTATATTCAATTGATATTCCGTTGTCTAAGGAATACAGAAAATGATCAAATGCTTCTGTAAGTTTTTAGGTATTTGCACGTCTACATTTCTAAATTAAGTATTTGATATTTATGAAAGAAATTATAGCGAATAGTTTACAAAAAACAATATCATATACAGATTATAGAGCTTTAGTTAGCAATTTACTAGCTGAAGGAAAAGCTACCGGACCAGAGCAATCTGAAGATTTAACAAATTATAGTAGGTTAAACGACAGAAGAATGAAACGTTTAGATAAAACGATAAAAATTTCTGAAGAAGCGATGCTGGAGTTTCAAAAATTAAAACAACCACAAACGTGGCTGGTGCTTACAGAAGGTTGGTGCGGAGATGCCGCACAAAACATACCCGTTCTTAATAAAATTGCTGAGGCTACAGCGCATATTGATTTAAAAATAGTTTTAAGAGATGAACACCTTCCTTTAATGGATTTGTTTTTAACAAACGGCGGTAGAAGTATACCGAAGTTAATAGCATTAGACAAAGACAATAATGTTATGGACTCTTGGGGACCAAGACCAACTACAGCCACAAAAATGGTGGCGGATTACAAAGAAAAAAATGGTGCCCTAGATTTGGCATTTAAAGAAGATTTACAGGTTTGGTATAATAAAGACAAAGGTAAAAGTGTACAAGAAGATTTTGTAAACCTCGTTTTAAAGCTTTCTGCACAAGAAGCCTAGTCTTTTTACAATTCATAAAAAACCGCAAACTGATTTTCTGTTTGCGGTTTTTCTTTTCGTTATCTTTGCACTTTAAATAAAAACCGATGTTTGTAGATTTTGAAGAAATACCTGAAGATGCCAAAGTATGGGTATACCCTTCTAGCAGAAAATTTTATCCGAATGAAATCGAAGCTTTAGAGGAAAAAGTAAAAACTTTTGTAGAAAACTGGAAGGCGGATGATGCAACTTTTAAAGCTTCTTACAAAATTTTATACAATAGATTTATTGTATTTACCGCAGATGATATTGCTACAGAACTTTCTAATGCAGATATGGATGCTGCTGTTTCTTTGATTTTAAATTTACAAGAAATCTATGAAGTAGCCCTTTTAGACCGTATGAATGTTTGTTTTAAACAAGGAGAACACGTGCAATACAAAGATTTAAAAGACTTTAAAAAACTACTTAAAAACAAGGCTTTAACGGGTAAATCTATTATTTTTGATAACCTTGTAAATACCAAACAAGATTTTGACAATTATTGGGAAATAGCCATTGAAGAAAGTTGGTATAACCGGTTTTTAAAATAACCGTAAGTAAAAACAAATGAAATACGATTTTATTATTGCGGGTGCTGGTTGTGCAGGGTTTAGTTTGCTGTACAGAATATTACAAGAACCTACGCTGCAAAATAAATCGATCTTAATTATTGATAAAGATGACAAGAATAGCAACGATAGAACTTGGTGCTTTTGGGAAAAAAGTACTGGTTTGTTTGAGCCTATTGTGCACGCAAGGTGGAATACCTTGGCATTTCTTTCAACCGATTTTGAAGAGCAATTAGACTTAGGTGCCTACACTTATAAAATGATACAAGGCATCGACTTCTATAACTTTGTGCTGCAGTTTGCCAAGAAATTTACCAATGTTACTTTTTTACAAGAAAGTATTGTTACCATTACATCTGATAAAAATTCTGCTGTTGTAAAAACAACAGAGAGCTCTTATGTAGGCAATTTTGTTTTTAACTCTACGGGGATCTTCAACCCTAAAATGACCGAAGAGAACTCGCTTTTACAACACTTTAAAGGTTGGGTAATTAAAACAGCAACTCCTTTTTTTAATTCGGATGTTGGGCGCTTAATGGACTTTAGGGTGTCGCAAAAAAATGGAACCACGTTTATGTATGTCTTGCCAACTTCTACCACAGAAGCACTCATAGAATATACTCTTTTTACCACAAAGGTCTTAGAAAAGGAAACGTACAATACCGCCTTAGAAAAGTATATTAAAGAAGAATTAAAAATTGAGAATTACACCATTTCTCACGAAGAATTTGGAGTAATACCGATGTCTTTGGCTAAGTTTGAAAAAAATCCAAAGAAAAATATAATCAACATTGGCACTGCAGGTGGCTTTACAAAAGCAAGTAGTGGCTATACTTTTCAGTTTATACAAAAAGATGTTTCTGAAATTGTGGCACGTTTAAAATCTGGAAAGAATTTGAATATAGACACCTCTTTTGAAAACAAATTATACAATTGGTATGACCGTACTTTAATCGATGTTTTGTTGTCTAAAAAGCTAACCGGTAAGGCTATTTTTACAAAAATATTTGAAAAAAATAACCCTGAAAAAATCTTAGCTTTCTTAGGAAATGAAAGTACGCTTTTAGAAGACATTACCATTATGACCAGTTTGCCTTTAAAACCTTTCTTAACCTCTGGAGTGCAACAACTTTTAAAGAAAAATTAAATTTATTGAAACACTTTCAACATTTTAAAACTGCTATTTCTGGCATAGCGCTTCCAAAGAAATTTACATTTCCGTTTTATTATGAACCTCATATTTTGGCAAAAATTGCCACTGCAGAGTTGCAAACGTATTTAGAAAATCAGACAGATTTTGATCATAATTTTGGTTTACAAAACACCACTGATACAACCCTTGCCATTGGTAAAATGTTTGGTGTTTTGGTGGTGAATAATGAACAAAATCAACTTGGGTATTTAACTGCATTCTCTGGCAAATTAGCTGATAAAAGTTTGCCCGAACAATTTGTACCACCCGTGTTTAATATGAGAACATCTGGTAGTTTTTACATTAAAGGAGAGCTAGAGATTGACGCCATGAATGCGCAGTTGAGCGTCTTAAAAAAAGATACCGACTATTTAAAATTAAAGAAACTAGTCGCAAAAAATACGGCAATGATTCAAACCGATTTAGCCTTTCAACGCAATCGAATGAAACTTGCCAAACGCGCTAGAAAATCGGAAAGAAAGGCAGCAATTGGTCTTTTAAATGATTTAGAATTTAAAAACCTGACGCAAAAATTAACGCAAGAAAGTTATAATAATCAGTTTTTTATAAAAGAACTACAAGAATATTACCAAGCTAAAATTAAAAAAATTAGTAAAGAGTTTAAACTTTTTGAAGACAAAATTACCTCGCTTAAAAAAGAACGCAAAGAAAAATCGAACTATTTACAACAGACATTATTTAGTAAATATGCCTTTTTGAATCAACAAAAAGAGTTGAAAAATTTGCTTGCTATTTTTAACGATCCTGCTATAAAACCGCCTGCGGGTTCTGGAGAATGTGCTGCGCCTAAGCTTTTACAATATGCTTTTGCAAACAACTTAAAACCCATTGCAATGGCAGAATTTTGGTGGGGAATTTCACCAAGTGCAGCCGTTAGGCAGCATAAAAACTATTATCCTGCCTGCCAAGGAAGGTGCAAGCCTATTTTAACACACATGTTGGATGGTACCGCAATGGATGCTAATTTATTGTTAGAAAATTTGTCTGAAAAACAAGTGTTGGAAATTATTTATGAAGATGATGTTTTAATTGTAGTAAACAAGCCTGCAGAATTCTTATCGGTTCCTGGCAAAGACATTAAAGATTCTGTTTACACAAGAATTAAAGAGAAATACCCAGCCGCTACGGGGCCTTTAATTGTTCATCGATTAGACATGTCTACTTCTGGTATTCTATTGCTAACCAAAACAAAAGAAGCGAATAAGATTTTACAGCATCAGTTTATAAACAGAACTATTAAAAAGCGTTATGTTGCTTTGTTGGATGGAAGTTTAGCAGAAAATAGCGGTACAATAAACTTACCCTTGCGTGTAGATTTAGACGACAGGCCAAAACAATTGGTAGATTTTACCCACGGAAAACCTGCAGAAACAGCATGGGAAATCATTTATAAAGAAAATGGAAAAACCCGCGTACATTTTTATCCAATTACTGGAAGAACGCATCAATTAAGAATGCATGCTGCTCATAAAGACGGATTAAACACCCCTATTGTTGGTGATGATTTGTATGGTAAGAAGGAAAATAGATTGCATTTACATGCAGAATTTATAGAGTTTCTACATCCGGCTACCGCTAAAAAAATGAGCTTTACGGTTGCCGCAGCGTTTTAAGAACCTCACTTTCAATTGCATAAAAAAAGTACTTTTTTTAAATTCGTGTTTGCATAATTTGACAGCAATACTTCATTTTTAAATAAAAAATCTTATTTTTATACAATTGCAAAAAAAAAAATGAAATTCTCAATCTACTACTTATTATTTTTTGCTTTTACTTGTATGTACTGTACAAGTAGGAAATCAAGCAATCCTGCCGAAATATCAGAAAAAACAACTATCAGATTACCATATTTAACCTATCAAAAAGAGAATTTATTTCCAGGCAATGGCAGTTTGTTGCGGCCAGAAGATGGGGTTGCTTTGGAAGATGGACGTATTGTCTTAGTAGATCAAGCAAAAGGACTTCGGCTAATAGAGAAAGATGGCTCTAATCGCCCTTTTGGTAATTTTGCTAATGCTGGTTTTGTTTATAATGCTCCTAAAAATAATGTAACTCCAAACGGATTGGTTTTAGAAAACGACGGTAAACATCTTTTAATGTGTGATGTTGCAAATGGAAAAATTTACCGAACCAACATAAAATCTGAAAAGGTAGAGTTGATCTACGATCATCCTTATGGAATAAATTCAGTTTATCGTGATAAAACAGGAGCAATATGGTTTACACAATCTGCTAGAAGCACCAATATAAAAGAACTAAGGAAGGAGATAACCTCACCTAAACCTCATGGAGCCATCTTTAGGATGGCCAACTTAAATAGTGCACCTGTTAAAATTGCAGATAGTCTTTATTTTGCGAATGGGATTACTATGGATAAATCCGAAAAAAAACTATTTGTTTCAGAAACTATGAAGAATAAAGTACATTCATTTGAAGTAGACATTATTACCGGCGAAGCTACATATTTAGAAATTGTTGCTAGTGTTCAAAATCCTGACAATTTACTTATTGATACTAAAGGAAGGTTAATTGCAGCCTTGCCTTCAATTAATCAAGTCGTAGCAGTCGATTTAAAAAATCATTCTCAACATATAATTTTTGAGGGTTCTGCAAAGGGGAGTCTAAAAACCTCCTCAGATTTAAAGAATCTACTTCCAGGATTGCTGACAGGGATGTTTTTTTCATCAGATGGTAAAACTCTTTACATCACCAATACAGGGAATGACCTTTTGAAATACGACTTTAAATAACAACCGATCACAATTATTTACCGAGATGATTCGAAACAAATAGTTAGGGAGTATTTTATAAAACATCTGCGGATTTTTATAAAACCTAATTTATTGATCGTTAGAATACATAATAAACCTTAACATACATAAACATGCTTAAATTAATTAAAATTAGTGCACTTTTAACTTTTGCCATTCTATTGAATAGCTGTGTATCTGAAAATAAAGAGGTAGATGCTGCGCCTAAAAATCTAAAAGAAGACACCGCAAAAATAAGTATAAAACAAAAATATATAGGATCCACGGAAGAATCTTGGAAGCATTGCTATGACACCTTCAAAGGCCATGGAAAAATTGTAATGCTTAATTTACTGAAGTATAAACCTATTGCAGACTATACGGGAATAGCGGTTTCGAATATTCAAAAAGACAAAACAGGAAAAGAAACCTATCAATACTACAAGAAACAAGTTGAAAAAATTTTCGAAAAAACGAAAGTTGGAAACATATTATATTATGGTGAAAGCCAAGATTTCTTGATTGGGCCGCAGGATGAAAAATGGGATGCAGTAATACTGGTCGAATATGACTCCATAGAAGTCTTTGTGAATTTTGTAGAAAGTGAAGCTTATCAAAAAATTACTGGGCATAGAAAAGCTTCTTTAGAAGACTCAAGATTATTACCTGCTTCAAACTTCAATCTTGACAAAGGAGAAGAATAAAATATTGATACCGATACTTGTAAAGTATTCTGTTGAAGTTTCTTAATTGTATCAGGCCAGTGGGTTCATTGTGAAACAAGAATAGTTAGAGAATAGGTTCTAAGATCTTTCTATTTTTAAAGCTGGGTTTTTCACCCAACAACAGGCTAACAGACTAGAAAGGCTATCTATTGAAAAGTCACGCATAAAGAAACAGATGAAGTGGCTAAAGTATTTTCTGAAAAGTTAAATCAATGAAACAATAATCTTAAAAAATCTATGACTTATGATAATTGAATTGAAATGGCAAGACACGAAAAAAATACTAAAAATACTGGTATAGAAATATACTTCGCCAATCGATATTCTTCAGGGGAAAAAGGTACTAATGAAAACACAAATGAACTCATTAGAAGACATCTACCTAAAGGAACATGTTTTAATGCAATTAGCAAAAATCAACTCCAAATTATTCAGGAAAAACTGAATAACAGACCACTAAAAATTATTGGTATAAAGCACCACTAGAAATTACAAATATTGAACTAAAATTAGTGGCTTAACCAAATTAAAAATTAATACCGTTTTTTTTCTTAAAGCATTGATTTTAAGTAACTAAACGTATTCATATAATTTGTATCTTTATACCTACATACAAAAGCAACGCTGATAAGATTATTAATTTCTGAACTACATAGAACTAAATTCGTTAACAATGGGTAAACAAGAAAAGAGTAAACTAGAACTTCTTGCTGAAATAAAGGCACTCAAAGGAGCAAACGAAATTCTAAAAAATCAAAAGGAACTTGCTTTTCAAAATAAAGAGAAAGAAAAACGGGCAGATGAGTTAGCACTTGCCAACACAGAGCTTGCTTTTCAAAATGAAGAGAAAGAAAAACGAGCTGATGAGTTAGCACTTGCCAACACGGAACTTGCTTTTCAAAATAAAGAGAAAGAAAAACGGGCAGATGAGTTAGCACTTGCCAACACGGAACTTGCTTTTCAAAATAAAGAGAAAGAAAAACGGGCAGAAGAGTTAGCTTTAGCCAAAGCGGAACTTGCTTTTCAAAACAGAGAGAAAGAAAAACGGGCAGATGAATTAATTCTTGCCAATAAAGAACTTGCCTTTCAAAAAAAGCTTGAAAGTTATCGTTCTGAAATGGAAAGTGTAGCTCTTGAATTAACCCTACTAATTGATACTGCCAATGCACCTATTTTTGGAATTGACAACAGAGGGCTTGTTAATGAGTGGAATCAAACTTCTGAAAAAATTACCGGTTTTACAAAAGACGAAGTATTAGGAAATGATCTTGTACAAACCTACATCACCGAAGATTACCGAGAATCAGTAAAAAAAGTATTAGAGAATGCACTAGAAGGAAAAGAAACTGCCAACTATGAATTTCCTTTATTTGCTAAAAATGGAGAGCGTGTAATGGTTTTATTAAATTCAAGTACACGTAGAAATGCCGCTGGAGAAATTACAGGAGTATTAGGGGTAGGTCAAGATATTACAGAGATTGATAAACTTCGAACAGCATCGGAATCCATTGCAAAAGAATTGCGTCAGTTTATAGAAACTGCGAACGCACCTATTTTTGGTATTGATAGTCATGGCCTTGTAAACGAATGGAACGAGACTTCTGAGAAAATTACAGGATTCAAAAAAGTCGATGTATTAGGAAAAGATTTGGTACAAACCTACATCACCGAAGATTACCAAGAAGCCGTTAAAAAAGTATTAAATGATGCATTACTAGGTATAGAAACTGCCAACTACGAATTTCCGCTCTTTAGCAAGAATAACCAAAGAGTTATGGTTTTGCTGAACTCATCTACCCGTAGAGATGCCGATGGTAAAATAATTGGTGTATTGGGAGTTGGTCAGGATATTTCCCAAATGGATAAACTTAGAACTGAAACCGAGGCTGTAGCCACCGAGTTACGGCAGTTTATTGAAACTGCAAACGCACCTATTTTTGGAATTGATGCCGATGGCAAGGTTAACGAATGGAACCAAACGTCCGAGAAAATTACAGGATTCAAAAAAGAAGAAGTACTGGGAAAAGATCTGGTAGAAACCTATATCACCGAAGATTATCGAAAAGCGGTAAAACAGGTATTGGACAATGCTTTAAAAGGTGAGGAAACAGCCAATTACGAATTTCCGCTCTTTACCAAGGATAACCAAAGAGTTATGGTTTTACTGAACTCGTCCACCCGTCGAGATGCCGATGGTAAAATAATTGGTGTATTGGGAGTTGGTCAGGATATTTCCCAAATGGATAAACTTAGAACTGAAACCGAGGCTGTAGCCACCGAGTTACGGCAGTTTATTGAAACGGCCAACGCTCCAATTTTTGGAATTGATGCCGATGGCAAGGTTAACGAATGGAACCAAACGTCTGA
>Ga0307488_10005437_pt1 | contig 10519 bp, 10 predicted proteins | sample SB02metaG_FD_202248 | JGI IMG/M metagenome (GOLD analysis project Ga0307488, IMG submission 202248) | Sea-ice brine microbial communities from Beaufort Sea near Barrow, Alaska, United States - SB 0.2 | ecosystem: Environmental > Aquatic > Marine > Coastal | place: USA: Alaska | collected...
ATACTTCGACTACTTCGACTTCCTCCTCATCCGCAGATACTTCGACTACTTCGACTTCCTCCTCATCCGCAGATACTTCGACTACTTCGACTTCCTCTTCCTCTTCCTCTTCCTCCTCATCCGCAGATACTTCGACTACTTCCTCTTCCTCTTCCTCCTCATCCGCAGATACTTCGACTTCATCTTCCTCCTCATCTGCCGATACTTCGACTTCCTCTTCCTCCTCATCCGCAGATACTTCGACTTCCTCTTCCTCCTCATCCGCAGATACTTCGACTTCCTCTTCCTCCTCATCTGCCGATACTTCGACTTCCTCCTCCTCCGCAGATACTTCGACCTCATCTTCCTCCTCATCCGCAGATACTTCGACTACTTCGACTACTTCCTCATCATCGACAGATACTTCGACTTCTTCCTCATCGACCACCCCCGGTTCGGTTTTAATTACGACAGTATCATCAAGAGTTAAATCGATTACATCAGTTTTTACATTTGTGTTAGTATGATTATTACAGCAGTTGCAATTAGATGATTTCTGACGGAACTCGGGTAAACTGTAAATCAAATTCTTCAATGCCTTATTTTTCTGTTTTAGCTTCTTATTTTTTTCTACGATTTGTTGTACCACGGGAAGTGCCATAATGGCGGCCAATGTGTCGTTCTCCATAATTGATTTCATCTTATACTGATATGAGTGTTATATATACTACTAATAATGCGTTGCTAACAAATTCAATTTTTTAAATAGTATGTAAAGTATATCCAAATTATATTTCTATATCAGTTACCAATTGATTTTTTGCCAGGTATCAATGAATAAATCGCGTGTATCGTGTCCTAATTTCGGTCCAAACCACTTTTCTGGATAACACACAATAGATTGTTTATTTGTGTTAAGAAATGCCCCCCACCAACTGAATGTACTATTTGCAATAATATTATCGTGACAACAACTCATTAACAACATTTGTTCCCAATCTTCCATATCGTCGGTGGCTTTTACAAATGCGATACCGGTGAAGTGCTTTTCTAACTTGTGAATAATATTCATTACTGCCTTTGTATCTTGTTTTTCGCAAAAATACAAACACGTTATGCTGTTGTTTGAACGGTTATGTTTTACGTGGCATAAAGCATTATAATAATATTCATATGGCATTATTGGATGTGTGTCTTGAGATTGTAAATAATCGCCTAGACGAAAATGCATGCTAACAATATTGGTATCGCTCGTAAAAATATTGGCATATCGGGTTCGTAAATCAGTTTGTAGTTGAGTGAAAGGAACAAGTTGTAAGATTGTGTCCCATTCAGATATAAAATATTTAAAGCTCTGGAAATAACCATATAATAGGATATTATTCTGATTAAAGGACATTAATGGTTGATATGTGAATGTATTTTCTTTGTAAGTTGGATATGATAATAAATTCTGGTTGGTACAGGTATTATCGTCAAAATTTGTATAATTCTTCAATGATTGTAATAAGTTGTTCCAATAGGTATTACGTGAAATCCCAGATGTTAATGTATCTGAATAGGGGAAAACACATTTTCTCTTTTCGCGTATAGAATACGCAATGCAAGTAAAAATTTGAAACAATTGGTTGCCCAATCCACCCATTAAGAAAATACTTACTTGTTTTTCGGATGTAACTGTCATTGTGATATACAATATAACAATGACATTTCTATATTGTTTCCCAAATCGAACAAATTATAAACCAAAATGTTCTTTCATAATATCAGACTTACTTGGTCCCGTTACGTGCTCGCTTTGACGTTTCACTTTATACATCGTTTTGGTAGTTTTGTTAGAAGACCCACTTGTTTTCGTAGTATCATTGTCTTCGTGTAGCTCAGGTAATACACGGGTCATAGGTTTATCAACTACAACTAACATGTGGTCTGTTCCTAGCATTTTGCGATATTCTTGTATAGTAAGGTTACCGTAGAATTTATCTAATAAAAAATGGGGGTCAGGAGCAGGTTTGATACTTTTTTTATGTTTATATACGGTTCCATATACTTGGTTTAATAAATGGTATCGTTCGAATTTTGTGGAATCATCTATATTTTCTTTCATAAGATACGCGGTTGCACATTCAGGACGACAAAAAGAACCATAACACGTATATTCGTCATTGGAAATATGTTTCGGAATATAATATGAATTATTGTCAAATTCACAAGTACACCAAAAACACGCCGATTTTTTATCATTATTATTTGCCCTATATAGTTGTAACTTCAATTCTTTGATTTTAGACTGTAATTCAGTTAGAGATACATCGGTCTCGTCATCTTCGTCGTGAACGTGATTACTGCAGTTGCTACATAAATGAGATGATTTTGAATGATTATTTATATTATCATTTTTATATGCGGCTTCATAGTGTTGGGTTATAGGTATTGTTTGTTCTGCGTCATAATCAAAATGTGTATATATACTTGTATCTTCTACATTAAATGATTGAATAGTAGGTGGAATCTTAGGGTTATATTCGTGAGGATTAATAAAAACGGTGTCAGCCGTGTTGTTAATAATATCATCCATCGCGCACTTTAAATGTAGAATAACATTTGTAATATTATGTTGGTCTTCTGGATTAGAACTTTCCGTGAGAGCGATTTTACCTCCCTTCGGTTTTCGTCCTCTTTTCTTTGCAACAACTGGTTCGGTTGGTTCCAATTCGGACTTCTTCTTTCTACCCCTCTTTTTTTTAATCGGTTCTTCGTGTGTATCCATAATATAACTATACTGTTACATAATATTTGTATAATATCTCTATGTTGTTTTGTAAATAGGTTTGATCGAATGTATGAGAACGAGAGAATAAACACGTATTTTTATTGGATGTTGTAACAATTTCTACATAATGGAACGTAATTATCCGAGCCAATTGATATTTGTTGTTCTTCATGGGATTTTCTAAATGAAAACAGGGCATAGTTAGAACAACTATTACAATTTGCTTTTAATTTAATTACATTGTCACAAATTGGTATTAAGTCCAAAATCCCCCCAAATTTATCACGCTTGAAATCGCCATCGAGACCACATACATATACCTTTTTTTTATGTATATCTACTAATTCTTTAATCACATAATATAAATCATCAAAGAATTGTCCTTCGTTAATAAGAATCGTGTCTATATCTTTGATGTCATTTACATTACATACATCCGTTAATGTATTTGTAAAAATACATGGTATCATAATTTGGTCGTGTGTAGAAAGCATTGTATCGTGGTATCGTGTATCCCCAGAATAATTAATAACCATTATATTCTTTCCTTGTTGATATTCCGAGTTATAAATATCAATAATCCGGGTTGTTTTACCAGAGAACATAGGTCCTAGGATAACTTCTAAAAATCCACTATTAGACAGTTGAACCATATTGATGTGTGTAGTATTATAATATTCATCTTATATCTTTTTTCAATTAGAATCAATTTTCCAATTTACAATCATTTCATAATATGAAAACAACTTAAAATCGTGAGTATACATATTTATACTATCACCAATTCAAATGGAACGTGCCAATACAACAATACCTTGGATTGAAAAATATCGTCCGTCAAATTTTGACGATATTGTATTAGATGGTATAAATAAACAGATGTTTAAAAATATATTGTCTCAAAATTACTTCCCCAACTTATTATTTTATGGACCACCAGGAACCGGTAAAACAACAACCATTATCAATATAATAAAAGCGTTTCAAAATAATAATAATGACGATGCGAATGGTAGTATAATACATTTAAACGCATCCGATGAAAGGGGGATTGATGTGATACGCAATCATATACAGCAGTTTGTAAAATCAAAAAATATCTTCAAATCTGGGTTGAAATTCGTTATATTGGACGAGGTGGATTATATGACAAAGAATGCACAAAACGCATTAAAATATTTAATACAGTCTTATACTACAAATGTCCGCTTTTGTTTGGTATGTAATTATATAAGTAAGATAGATTATTCACTGCAAAATGAATTTATATGCGCGAGGTTCAATCAATTGCCAAAAAATGAAATATATAAATTGATACAAACGATTGTTACGAAAGAACAATTGTATTTAAAAGAGAATACGATTCATACAATTATGCATAATTATAATTCAGATATACGAAGTATGATAAACTATATTCAATTAAATCAGAATATAATAGAATGGAATGATAATATCATAACGGATATCATATGGGAAAAAATGAATGAGATATTGATAGATACACAAACAGAAGAGAAAATAGTTATATTAAAAGAATATATACATGATGTTAGTATCAAATACAACACAAACAAAAAATGTATCATGAAAGACTATTTTAATTACTTGATTCGTATCCATCCAGAAAATATAACCGATGATTTTTTAAATATCGTCGAAATTACAATGCGTTCAAAAGAATATCATCTCAATAATGTAATAGACTATATTGTTCGGCACATAAAATTGAAAAAAAGAATGAGTAAAACGAAATAGAGAATAGGTATATCAAAATGCAAAATATTGTAGACGATGAGTGGTCAAATTTCTTGAAGTTTCAGCATTTGAATGGAACCGTGAATAATTATAGTACTGCACCAGATGTATTAATCGAAAGTGAATGTATTGATAAGGTAGATACAACAATTATTCCTGAATGTGAAGATTTATATATTTCAACGACAACTAAGGTGTTATATTTAAATCAACCGATAGATATTCATAGTATATTTTGGAAAATAGACATATTAGAATATTGGAAACCCGAAAGTGGTGTAATAAAGAAGCAAATAAAAGTAGTATCAAATAGCAAAGAAGATGTGAAAGATTACTATAAAAAAATAGAAAATATACCGTATTGCAATGAACATATTATAAAACAAATTGACAACCCCGACGCGCGTATTATAAAATACAAAGATGAGCGTAAAATAACAGTGGGGTTGTCGCGAAAGGATATAATGAACTATCGTTGTAAAGTCAAGAACGCATTTTACAATTGTTTTGCGATTGTATTGCGATTCAAACAACACGATATCTTTCGTGAAATACACGTAAAAGTATTTAATACTGGTAAAATGGAAGTGCCAGGTGTATTAAATATAGGAATTCTTATTATTGTCAAGGAAATGATATACAATTTAATAACACCGCACGTATTAGAACCACTGAAATACTTAGATAGTGATATGGAAGAAAATGTGTTGATAAATTCCAATTTTAATTGTGGGTTCTATATCAATCGTGATAAATTATATAATATATTACGTAGTGAAAAATACAATTTAGAAGTGTCATACGATCCTTGCAGTTATCCCGGGGTGAAATGTAAATATTACTTTAACAATGAAACTGATAACAACAAGGTGCAAGTGGGTGGAATTGAGACAATGGATAATAATATGAAATTATCTGAACTGGATAAAACGAATAAATATAGCGAGATCTCTTTTATGATATTTCGCACCGGAAGTTGTTTAATTGTTGGGAATTGTACTGAAAAAAAATTACGTTGCGTGTATAAATTTATTAAACAAATCCTACAAGATGAATACCATAATATATATGTAATCAATACTGCGGATGAAGTAAAAAAAAAGACGGAGAAGATACGTAAAAAGACAATTGTATTTACAAAAGACAAATATGATGAAATGAATATGTAATGGTTGGATGATATGATTATACATTTTTTCATATAATGACTTAAAGTAATTGGACCGTAAATATAATATAATGTCTTCTAATAATGAGGAAATGAAAGTAGATGGGTATAGATTGCCCGAATCGAAGACATTGCAGCACGTAATTAAACTCTCCATAGTTGAAGATAAACCAATTATGATGGACTATTGGACGAGTTCGTTGGATAAAAAGGCATTGATTGGTGTAAAAGAAAATAATGAGAAATTATTAGTCAAGAGCGAAGATGAATATACGAGTCCGGTTACTAAGATTTTCAGTGTAGGTAATGAGTTTATTGTAATGACCGAGAATTCGATTTATTTAGTAGATAAAGAGATACCTACAAAACGTATCTCTTCATAAATATATACATTTTTCTGTATGGAAATATGTATATAAGTATAGTATAGAAGAGAACAATGTTATATGAAAAATTCGTAAAAGGGTTCTTAATAGATAATAAATGGACGATTATATCATATTTTGCAATAATCGTATCATTTTTCCCAATCGAAGGAATTGTATTACCAAACATATATGCTAAAATTTTTAGTCAATTGGATAAAACTACAGTATTTCCCGATATAACAAATATTTTTCAAAATGTGAAATCAATGAACCTACCGGGTTCATTATTTGTTGTAGTTGTAATATGGTTTTTAATCATATTTTCAAGTGCGATCAAACATTATTACGAGACGCTACTTATACCCGAATATGCGAATTATGTTCGTAATGTTATATATGACGCAACTATAAATTCATACAAAACCGATTTTAAAGATATAAAAACGGGTGAATATATTTCTCGTGTTCTTGAGGTGTCACGTAACATAAAGGAATTGTTCCAATATATTGTGCGTGCATTTATTCCAGATTTGATTATTTGTTTTATTTTAATATTGTATTTTTTATTTGTCAACTTTGAATTGGGTGCAATGATATTTATATCATTTGTGTTATGTGGCATTCTTCACTTTGTTGGTGGAAACTATTTAATTGAACGAATAATTGATAAAGAGAATTATTTTAATAATTGTGTGAGTGAAAATTTACAAGACAGTTTGGATAATTTGATGAATGTATATATAAACAATGAAGCAGATAACGAAATAAAAAAAAATAAGCAACGCGAAGGCATTAATCGTGACAAAATGAAAAGTGTGATGATCATGCAAACCGTTCAGTTGTTAGTAGCCCAAATTATAACAATATTCGTGTATTGTCTGGCAATATTTTCATTGTATAGAATGGTTAAAAGTAACACGGTGAAAACAACCCAAGCCGTCGTGCTAATATTGTTATTGGGACAATACTTGTCATATTCACTTACATTGAATTATAGTATAGTTCATAATTTGGTTTATAAACTGGGAATTTCTCTTTCTGGCGAGGAGTTTTTCAAAGATATTTTCAAGACTGATAGTGAACGCATTAAAAAAGATACGATTACAAAGGGAAGTGTCGTATATAAAAACATACATTTCAAGTATAACAAAGAAGATGAAGGATATTTATTTAATGGTCTCAATCTGGATATTGAAGGAACAAAACGATATGCTATAATAGGACGTTCAGGAACTGGTAAATCGACTCTAATGAAAATGTTGATTGGTATGTATCCCCCAGAAGATGGCGAAATTATGATTGATGGTGTTAATATTAATGAAATCGATGTAGAATATTTACGAAACAATGTAAACTATGTCAATCAGCGAACAAACTTATTTAATGAAACCGTAGTATACAATATGTTGTATGGAAACAATCATCTCACTGAAGCAGAATTAATAACAAAAATAAAAATATATAAGTTAGATGAAGTGTTTTCCGAGCTGTCAGATGGGATAAAATCTGAAGCAGGAATTCATGGGACAAATTTGTCTGGTGGTATGCAAAAAGTAACTATGTTAATGCGAAGTATTTTGAAACCATCAAAAATATTAATATTAGATGAACCATTGGCCGGATTAGATGAAAATACGCGTATAAAGGTAATAGATATGATATTAAATGAAACGCAAGATAAAACGGTAATAGTAATTACACACGACAAGGAAATTTTACCCTATATGGATAAAGTTGTAAATTTGAATGAATTATAAAATTTGAATGAATTGTAAAATTGAATAAAATGATAGATTGTTTGTTACAAAATATAATAGATATATATAAGTGGAAAATGAAGTTTTGCGACAAATGCGATAACATGTATTACATTAGTATCAATTCGGAGGATGAAAATCAATTGATTTATTCGTGTAGATATTGTAATTATGTTGACGAGACAATTTCAACCGAAGGAGTATGTGTAATGAATACGAATTTAAAAGGCGGTGAAAAGGTTTTCGAACATATTATAAATGAACATACCAAAAACGACCCTACATTGCCCCGTTTATATAATAAAAAATGTCCCAACGCAGAATGCGACACTGAAAAGGGTGTCATTTACATACGATATGATAACGCAAACTTGAAATATTTATATTTATGTGTGAAATGTGACACAAAATGGAAAACGGATGATAAATTGTAAATAAATTATTGATTGTATACTATATTTTTATTTGATAAAATTGAAAAACATTCTAATTAGAATAACTATTTAGAAACAGTAGAATATCTCTTGATATAGAATAAGGAACCAGAAGCAAAATGATGAATGATGATGAACCATATAATAGCGAAATCGACAGTGATGTTGACAATGTAAAAGAAAATAATAAACCAGAAGATAGTGATAATGAAGATAGTGATAATGAATCTACCAAGCCTCCGCCACCCGTGATTGATGATAGAGATGATACGGATGATGAAGATGATTATGACGATATGGAAGAAATCACCAATAATGAATTTGAAGAAGAATTAAACGAAGAAATAAAACCAGGATTTACTCACGATGACTTGTATAACGCGGATGACGATGAATACGATACCGACGATGGTGATGATGATAATTTAACCAAGTTAGATACGGTATCACGACAAGATATTATTACTAATTATCACCCAGAACTGAAACTTCACAATTCGGATGAAATCGATAATTTATGTCGAGTAGTCCGTGACGATGAAGGTGTTATTATTGATCCATTACATAGGACAATTCCCATTGTAACGCGTTACGAAAAGGCGAGAATATTAGGCGAAAGAGCCAAACAAATTAATGCCGGCTCAAGTATATTTGTAAATGTCGATAATTCGGTCATTGATGGATATTTAATCGCATTGAAAGAATTTGAAGCAAAGAAAATTCCGTTGATTGTAAAACGACCTATGCCGAACGGTGGATGCGAATATTGGAAATTGGAAGATTTAGAAATACTGTAAAAAAATATGAAAAATAGATTTACATATTTTTTTGCTTGAAGTTCATGAATATACATATCCGAAGAATGTATATAAAAATGTAAATAGGAATACATAAAATGACTGTGAAGAAAAAACAGATAAAGAAAGCAAAAAGGACTTTTTCTTGTTCTTTTTGTTATAATGAAGGACATACAATAAATAAGTGCAATGATGAAAGAATATATATGTTAGAAAATGACATTAAAGAAAACGTGGCGATTGATATGAAAATAAACCTGAATGCGGAATATTTACACTATTATCTAGAAACATATACTAAAGAAGATTTGCTTGTAATTGGATATAAACTCAATTTGAATATTAAGTCGGGACAAACATTCGAAACAATTAAAAACAAAGTGATTGACTATTATATTCTAAATAAAGAGGACTATTCTGAATTAATACAAAATATGAATGCGGGTGAACTAGATTATTTTGTTAATAAAGTATACCAGATGATGGTTAACACGAATAATACATTCTTAAACGAACAAGAAATAAAAGATATCATGTATAAAGGTCATCCAATAAATACCAGTCTAGGTCTAGAAATTGCCGTAAAACAAAATGAAGACCCTTTTTTTCATGATGAGGAATGTAATATTTGTCAGAATGTGATAGAATTCGATGATCATATTATCACGAATTGCGATCATATTTTTTGCTATAAATGCCTCGATAATTATTTATTAAGATTTAAAAACAATAATATGACTCTGTTTTCGTGTCCGTGTTGCGTTTCGAATCTGGATGCGATTGTTGTAAGTAGTGTTGAAAATAAACGGAATTTATTGTCAATGTACGGTGACACGGAATCTCCATTCAAAATAGACGAAACTGTATATAATTATTGTTCTTTTTTATTACTCGCAAACGAAGAAGGACTGCAAATAATAGATATGATGAACATGCTGATAAAAAATGGAAATACCATATGTTATCTTGTATTATGCATATTCATATACAAAGTATTTTATTCGAATTAAGTTTTCCAGTTTTTACCACAGTCAAGACACGTGACAAATATAGTTGCCGGTTCATCTGCGCTTCTTGTCTGTAGTTCATAATACGTACATTTCTTCGACTTACACTTTTTACACGTAAACATATCAGTAGATGCCTTGATATTATTTGTAAACTTCGCCGCATCGCGTTTTGCTTTCATATCTAATTGTTCTTTCCAGTGCGTCGGGTTCATTTCTTGATGTGTCATAAACGCAAGTGTTTGTGGTTGAATTTCATCATTTTTTATTTGTTGTACGATATTAGGATTTTTTAGATTGATATAGATTGTTCTTAGATGGTCTAAATAAACTTGAACGAAAGATGTGTTATCCCATTTTTTGATTAATTTTTTATTATTGGCTTCTTTAATCGCATAATTAAATACACCTTTTTCTAGGTTTACCGATTTATTTTCATCTTCTATAATTTCATTAATTTTATTACGTATATTAATAC
>Ga0307488_10005438_pt1 | contig 10519 bp, 11 predicted proteins | sample SB02metaG_FD_202248 | JGI IMG/M metagenome (GOLD analysis project Ga0307488, IMG submission 202248) | Sea-ice brine microbial communities from Beaufort Sea near Barrow, Alaska, United States - SB 0.2 | ecosystem: Environmental > Aquatic > Marine > Coastal | place: USA: Alaska | collected...
ACTCCGAGTATGAAGATGAAGAAGTAGTTGAGGAAGAACAGACTTTCACCATAAAAGCAGCAGGTGAAGAAAAACAAGTTACCCTTGATGAGCTTAAAAAATCTTATCAACTTGGCTCTGATTATACAAAAAAGACTCAAGAAGTAGCAGAACAGCGAAAAGTTATTGAACAAGAAGCTAAAGCTATTATTGAGGCTAGACAAGTTAGGGACAATTATTCACAGAAATTGCAGGCAGTAGAACAGTTTTTGGTTGGCAGTAATGACCGACCAGAAGATTTGGCTGCAATGAAAGAGAACGACCCAATAGGATATGCAGTTAAGGTCGCAGAAATGACCGAGAAGAAAGACCAATTACAGCTAGTGCAAGCTGAACAAAGACGCATTGCTCAAGAGCAACAAGCAGACAGGTCGGCACAAATGCAAAAAGTTGTAGAACAAGAATCACAAAAACTAGCACAATCCTTGCCAGAGTTTTCAGACAAAGTCAAAGGCGAACAAATCAGAAATGACATTCGTTCTTATGGCAAATCGGTAGGATTCACAGATGAGGAATTATCCCAAGTCTATGACTCTCGCCAGGTCCTTACTATTCATAAGGCTATGATGTACGACAAACTAGTTAAGTCAAAGCCTGGTATGAAGAAAAAGTTAGCTAATGCACCCAAGATGGTTAAGTCTGGTGCAAAGGTAAAACAAAGTGTATCGGACCAAAACAAAAAACAAATGCAAAGGCTACAGCAAACTGGTTCAGCCAGAGATGCAGCAGCTATATTTGAAAACTTACTTTAACAAGGAAAAATAACAATGGCAGAATTTAGAACGTATACTGCGATAGGTCAACGTGAGGATTTATCCAACACGATTTACAATATCGCTCCAACAGAAACTCCTGTAGTTTCTTCAATTGGTAAAACAAAAGCAACAGCAACATACCATGAATGGCAAACAGATGACCTAGCAGCAGCTAGTGCAGCTGGTCTTGTTGAGGGTGCTGATGCTTCAGGTGCTTCTGATGCTCCTACCACTCGTGTAGGTAACAGAACACAAATTCAAGGTAAAACAGTACACATTTCTGGTACTCTTGACGCAGTAGATAAAGCAGGTCGTAAGACAGAAACAGCTTATCAACTAGCTAAAGCAGGACAAGAACTTAAACGAGATATGGAAAAAACCATTCTTGGTAACGTAGCACAAGACGCTGGTGCTGCTGGTAGTGCAAGACTGCTTGGTTCTATCCAATCATGGCTTGGTACTAACTTTGTAACTATGACAGACGGTGTTGCTCCTGTAGGCTCTAACGGTACAGCCGCTAGAACAGAAGGTGCTACTGCTACTGACTTTACAGAAGCAAAACTTAAAGAATGTGTTAAATCATGTTTTGAAAATGGTGGTAACCCAACTCTATTAGTTGTTCCTCCAACACAAAAACAAAAAGTATCAGGCTTTCCTGGTATTGCTGAACAGCGTTATGCTGCTCCAAGTGATAAGCAAACTACTATCATGGGTGCTGCTGATGTGTACTTATCAGACTTTGGTACTTTATCTGTTGTACCTGACAGATTCATGACTGCTGATACATCACCAGCTGCGGAACAAGCATTAGTGCTTGACCCTAGTATGGCTGCTGTTGCTACACTTCGCCCATTCCAGTCTAACCTATTGGCTAAATCTGGTGACAGCGAAAAACATCAAATGCTTGTTGAGTACACTCTTCAAGTATCTAATGAGAAAGCACACGGTATCGTTGCTGACCTCGCAGTTTAATTAAGTTTAGACATTAGTATTGCCCCTTCGGGGGCAGTATTATTAAGGATACATATGGAAACACTGAACAACAAATTAAGAAAAACAGAGATTAGAAAATCTAAAAAACACGACACAGCTAATGGTGCTGTCATAGAAGTAGCACAAGATGTTACAGGCATTATAGAACAAAACAAACAAGAATATAACAACAGCAGTACCACATGGGGTGAGGATGTATTTGACAACAAGATAGCATCCATTCCATTTACTGTCATTGACTCACTTAATCAGAAGGGCATTATGCGTGGTTTCCACGTTCTTGATATGCCTAAATTTAAAGCATGGTTAAATGACCCAGACAACCGATTCTTTAGAACAAAACAAGGCAGAGTATAAATGGCTTTCTTTACTGACTACACAACGCTACAAGCAACTATAGCGAATTATTTAGCTCGTAATGACCTGACAGATGTTATCCCTGAATTTATTAGGTTAGCTGAAGAAAGATTAGGCAGAGATTTACGCATTAGAGAAATGCTCAAGGTTGTAAAGACTACAACTACAGGCGGTGATAGCACAGTAGAAATGCCAGCAGACTTTCTTTCTATGAGAGATTTGCATATATCATCTTCCAACCCAATACAAACCATAACCTACCAGTCACCTAGCAACTTCTTTAGGAACACAAGGGCATTAGTAACAGGATTGCCTAACTTTTACACAGCACTAGGTAGTGAGTTTAGGTTTGCTCCTATTCCTGCTGGAGAGTACACATTACAAATGTTGTATTACTATCAGCCTGAATACTTGAGCTCAACAGTTTCATCAAACCTTTGGTTAGCATATACGCCTGATTTACTGCTTTACGCAGCACTTGGTGAAGCAGAACCATTCTTGATGAATGATGAAAGAATTGGCACTTGGGCAGCAATGTACGACAGGGGTGTTAATTCATTAACTAAATCAGACGATGAGGGGGAGTTCCCTGCTCATCCTATGTCAATAACTTTAACTACGAGGTAATTTATCATGGCAGATATGTCAAATGTATTAGAACTAGCTTTACTTAACTCAACACTGAATGGAGCAGCTTTTACTCCAGTAAATGACCCATATATATCACTATGGACTTCTAACCCAACTGATGCAGAAACAGGAACTGAAGTATCTGGTGGTTCATACGCTAGAGTTACTTCAGCCTTTCCTAACGCTACAACCAACACTGTGCAAACATCTTCAGACATTACTTTCCCAGCCGCTACAGCTACTTGGGGTACAGTCGGCTGGATTGGCTTACACAGTGCCCCAACAGGAACTGGTAACATGATATATCACACCGCTTTAGATGCTGCTAAAACTATTGACGATGGTGATGTATTCAAAATTACAGCAGGTAATCTTTCAGTAACATTAGACTAGAGGAATAACACATGGCTCTTATCGTAAAGGATAGGATAAAGGAATCTACCAATACCACTGGTACAGGTACGCTTACATTAACAGGAGCAACAACAGGTTTTCAAACCTTTGCTGCCGTTGGTAATGCAAACACAACCTATTACGCTATACTTAATGGTAATAATTGGGAGGTAGGTATAGGACAATACCTTACCTCTGGTACAACTTTATCTCGCGACACTGTACTGTCATCTAGCAACGCTGGAGCAGCACTTAATCTGTCAGGGGGAAGTGATGTATTCTGTACCTATCCTTCTGAAAAAGCCGTCTTTCTTAATAGCAGTGATGTTATAGAAGGCACTAATATTGTTGTAGAAGGAAACATTGCAGATAATGCAGTTACTGCTGATAAATTAGCTGATTCAATCAATGCAGAGATTGCTGCCAACACAGCCAAAGTAACTAACGCTACGCATACAGGGGATGTAACAGGAGCTACAGCTCTTACTATAGCAGACAACGCAGTTAATGCCACTAAACTTAATGTTACAGGTGACGGCACAGGAACACAGTTCTTGCAATCAGATGGTGACGGCTCGTTTACTTGGAATGTTCCTACAGATACAACCTATACTGCAAGCACAGGTTTAGGTCTTACTGGCACAGCTTTCTCACTAGACCTTGCTAACGACCAAACATGGACTGGCTCTCAACGTGGCTATATTACTATTGATGCTGATTTATCTTTTGACCAAAATGCAGGCAACAACTTTTCTTGCACACCTACAGCAACAGGGACATTAACTTTCTCTAATCATACTGCTGGTCAATCAGGTTATGTTTTGTTAGACAATTCAGGTGGTCATGCTATTACCGCAGCAGGCACAACTAAAATTAATGCTACTGACCTAGCAACTATTAGCGTGGCAGGTGTTTACCTTGTATCGTACTTTGATAATGGTACTAATGCTTACCTCACAGTAAGTGCAGCTTACGCATAAGGGATTAGATGAGTTTATTAAACAACAGTAATGCCATACCAACCAAAGGTGGTGATTATAACCTAGAGAACAGCTTACGCTTTCGTTCGTCTGCTAATGCTTATTTAAGTAGGACTCCTGCTACTGCAGGTAATAGACAAACTTTAACATATAGTTGTTGGTTTAAATTAGGTTCAACTGAATTACATTTATTAGAAACAGGAAATGTTTCTTCTACATTAGCAGGTATAGTATCTTTAACAGATGGAACAATAAGAATACAAGATTTTGTTTCTAGTTCTCAACAATATAAACTTATTACAGCTCAAGTATTTCGTGACCCTTCCTCTTGGTATCATTTGGTATTTGTATTAGACACTACAAATGCAATATCAACAGATAGATTAAGATTATATATTAATGGTTCACGAGTAACTTCGTTTTCAACAGAAGTATACCCAGCTTTAAGTTATAGTGGCACACTCAATACAGCAGAAGTAACTAGCATTGGTTCACGCTCATACAATTTATCAGCGTATGGAGACCAATACCTAACAGAAATAAACTTCGTAGACGGACAAGCACTTACCGCATCAGACTTTGGTGAAACCAATGAAACCACAGGTGTATGGCAACCTATAGAATACACAAGCACTTATGGTACTAACGGATTCTACTTACCATTTAATGATGCTAGTAGTGTAGCGGCATTAGGTTTTGATAATTCAGGAAATTCTAATAATTGGACACCAAATAATATTAGTGTTTATGGTGGGACAAGTACATCATTCTCTACTGTAGGAACTACATCATGGACTGCTCCTGCTGGAGTAACCTCTATTAAATACCTAGTTGTAGCAGGAGGAGGCGGAGGTGGTAGTGCTACTACTGGGGTTAACATGGGAGGTGGCGGTGGTGCAGGCGGATTACTTCAAGGAACATTAGAAGTAACACCTGGAAGCTCCTATACAGTAACTATTGGTTCTGGTGGAGCAGCTAATACTAATGGTGGGGATTCAGTGCTTGGCACAATAACAGCTACTGGTGGTGGTTATGGAGCAAGAAATGTTGTAGGTTCAACAGCTCCTAGTAATGGTGGTTCAGGTGGTGGAGCATCTGCTTACGCATCAAATCCTGGTAGTGGTATTGCTGGTCAAGGCTTTAGTGGTGGAACATCTGCAGGCTCTAATACTGCTGCTGGTGGAGGTGGTTCATCAGAGGTAGGTGGAAGTGTTAGTGGTGGAACTGTTGGTGGTAAAGGCGGAGATGGAACAAATTTATCTATATCTGGAAGCTCTGTAACTTATGCAGGTGGTGGTGGTGGCGGAGCTTATAGTGGTGAAACAGGAGGTGCAGGCGGGTCAGGTGGTGGCGGAGCTGGAGGTTCTAATGCTACTGATGGTGCTAATGCTACTGGCTATGGTTCTGGTGGTGGCGGTGCAGGGCAGTATGGAAATACAAGGATTGGTGGTTCAGGCTCTAGTGGTATTGTAGTTATTTCTTATGGCAATAGTTCTACTTATGATTCAATGACAGATGTACCTACACTAACCGATGAAGATACGGCTAACTATGCTGTGTTTAATCCATTAATGCCTACTAGTGTCAGTAATACTACTTTTACTGATGGTAATTTAAAAATAGTTCCAGGTGGCAACCAGGCTAGTTATTATGGTTTAGGTACTATTGGGCTAAAAAGTGGTAAATGGTATTTTGAATCACAAGGCAACAGGGCAGGTACAGGTACTTCATTTCGTATAGGATTCTCTAAAAATCAAGGGGTTGCTAATGCAGACATTGCTATCTATAACGCAACAGGTAATTATGAAATTGAAGGCACTACTATAACAGGTAAAGCTACTTATACTAATGGAGATATAATAGGAACTGCAGTAGATTTAGATAGTAACACCATTGAGTTTTTTAAAAATAATACAAGTCAAGGTTCTGTAAGTTTTTCTAGTGGAGAATGGTATCCACATGCAAGAATATATGCTAGTAGTAGCTATACAACCAATAACATTATATTTAACTTTGGACAACGACCATTTGCCTACACACCACCTACAGGCTATTTAAAACTCAACACATTTAACCTACCTGATAGTAGCATTGTGGATGGTAGTGAGCATTTTGTAACAGCATTATATACAGGTACTGGCTCATCAAGAAGTATTGACAATACCATTACTGATGGAAGTAATCCTCAAGTAGAAACAGGTGACCCTATTCAGTTTCAACCTGACCTTACATGGATTAAAGTAAGAAATAGTGCTAGTTATGAGCAGATGTGGTTTGATAGTGTTAGAGGAGCAACCAAATATTTGAGGAGTAACGGTGCTTCAACAGAAGGTACAGTTGCTAATTCATTAACATCCTTTGATAGTAACGGATTTAGTTTAGGAGCTAACGGAGATGTAAATGGTTCTACTTTTCCTATAGTAGCATGGAACTGGAAAGCAGGAGGTACAGCAGTATCTAATACAGCAGGAACAATAACATCATCAGTATCTGCTAACCCAACAGCAGGGTTTAGTGTTGTTACTTATAGTGGCACAAATTCAGCTTCAACAATAGGTCATGGTTTGGGAGACGCACCTAAATTTATTGTTGTTAAAACTAGAAGTGGAACGGAAAATTGGAATATATATCATGCTTCTTTAGGAAATGCTGGATTATTATATCTAAACTTAACAAATGCAGCAGTTAATGGTGTGGGAACATGGAATAGCACATCACCAACAAGTTCTGTATTCTCTGTTACAGGAAATAATCTTGGCGTTAATCAATCAGGACAAACTTACGTTGCTTACTGTTTTGCAGAAGTAGAAGGATTCAGTAAGTTTGGTAGCTACACAGGTAATGGTTCTGCTGATGGAACATTTGTATACACAGGGTTTAGACCTGCTTATGTGATGATTAAGAGGACTAATGCAACTAATTTTTGGTATATTTATGATACTAAAAGGGATGCTTACAATGTAATGGACTCAACCTTGTATGCAAACATAAGTAATGGAGAGGCAACAGCCTCTATTATCTTAGATTCTGTATCTAATGGCTTTAAACTCAGAACGGCACTAGATGGTTTTAATCTCTCTGGAAGTCCTTACATATACATGGCATTTGCCGAAAACCCTTTTAAAAATTCTTTAGCGAGGTAACAGAAATGGCTTTTAAATTAAATGGTAAGACACTTCCTATAGACAGGGGTTTTACACACAACGACATACAGTACCCAAGAAACTGGTTACGACAGGCAACAGAAGAAGATAGGACTGCTCTTGGTATTACATGGGAAGCAGACCCTGTTAGGCATGATGACAGATACTACTGGAATGGTGAACTAGATAATCCTAAAGCATTAGAAGATGTAGATGCGGTAGATGAAGATGGTAACCCAGTATGGGAACAAGAGCTAGATAATTCTGACCCAGAGAATCCAGTGATGGTAGATACTGATGTTCAGTTAGTAACTCATGGTCTTAAGCATACAATGATAAACCAAGTTAAACATACAGCAGGTACGATGCTAGCACAGACAGACTGGTATGTAGTACGCAAAGCAGAAAGAGAGGTAGCAATACCAGCAGACGTAGTAGCAGAGCGTGCTCACGTAGTTGCAGAATCAGATAGACTAGAAGTAGCCATAGCAGCTTGTGCAGATGTAGAAGCTCTTATAGAGGTCATGAATAACCAAAACTGGAGTGATTAATGTTTGGTATAACCGCATTTTCTGAAACATCATTTAGTGCAATATCAACAGGCATAAGATTTGGTGCTGCCTCTATTGTTGCGGCAGCCGTAGTATCGGTTATTACTTCACCACAACCCGTAAGTGGAAACGCCTCTGTTAATGGTTACGCTAATGTTGTGGTTGTGCCTTCTGGAATTATTCGTGGAGCTTCAGCATCCATTCTTGGTATAGCTAATGTTATAGCCTCACCAAAAGGAACAGTAGGTGGTAGTGCAGTTATTACTGGAAATGCTACTGTAGTTGCAATATCAGCAGGACAGTTAGTATTTGGTACAGCTAACATAGACGGAACAGCAACACTTTTTGCAGATGGTAACTTTGTTGCAACAGGTTTTGCTTCAGTTAATGGACTAGCAACAGTAGACGCACAAACTTCAGTAACATACAGTGCAAATGCCTCTGTATCAGGCACAGGCAATTTAATCGCTGATGGACACATTCAAGGTAATAATTGGACTGATGTTCCTGTTGGCACAAACATATGGTTAAGGATAGGATAAATTATGAGTAGAAATAAAGTAAGCGAATGGTCATCCACTCCATCGGATAACACTGATATTGGTGGTATTAATATTGCGGAAGGTATGCCCCCCGCAAATGTCAATAATGCTTTAAGAATGGCAATGAGTCAACTTAAAGACCAACAAACAGGTACTGATAGTGATAACTTTACTGTTGGAGGCAATTTAGCTGTTACAGGAACGTCTACTTTTACAGGCATACCTACTGGACCAACGGCAACAGCAGGAACTAATACAACGCAACTAGCAACTACCGCTTTTGTACAAACAAAGGTAGGAACAGTTGGCACTATAGCTGCACAAAATGCTGATGCTGTAGCAATTACAGGTGGTTCAATTACAGGCTTAACAGCACTTACTACAGCAAGTGGAACTATATCTACAGCAACATTAACCGCTTCTACGCAGCTTAATTTGGGTGCTAACTGGAGCGTTGTTCAAACAGGGACAGACTTAATTTTTAAATATGCTGGTGTTAATACTATGAAAATAGCAGCTACAGGAGATTTAACTGTTACTGGAAATATAACTGCATACGGAACAATATAATGACTTTTGAAGAAAGGTTTGAGCAGGACTATCATGACCCAGATAAATTAGATACATTAGTTAATGACATAGTTTTGTCTACACATGATTATAATTTGTTATCAAAGATTGATAATAGAATTACAGAGATTTGCTTAAAAGAAGCTTTATTGCAAATAAGAGTTAATAAAAAACTATCACAAATGAGGAATCAATAATGGCAATACCAGATTCTGGAGCTGTAACATTAAACGACTTACAGTCTAATTTAGGTGGTAGTAGCCCTATTGGTATATCTGAATATTATAAAGGAAGTGCTATTCTTCCAATAAATGTTGGTGGAGCTAGTGCAGTGCCTACGAGTGGCACTATTAGTCTTGATGATTTTTATAGCCTTCCTACAAATTTAGCTTACACACAAGGGTCAAGCATATTAGTTACTAGCACTGGAAACCCATCAAATAGACCATCGCTAGATATATCTTCCTATTTAACAGGTAAGCAAAGAACAGTAGGTAATACTTTTACTATAGTTACTTATCCTAATGCTGGAAGTTTCTGGGCATACTACGCTCCATTTGTAACAACTTTTACTTACGGAACAGCTCAAACATTTCAAAGTCCAAGCACTGGTGGTAAGTCTACTTATAGACAAACTATTTATAATGGAGCTGGGACTATTACTTTGTATTCTTATTACTCTGGTGGAAGTACCAATTATAAAGAAAGCGGTTGCTACATATCAGAAATTCGTTATTAAATTTTACTAGAGATTAATTAAATATGTCAACTCAAAGAGTTCAGTTCACGGAGTGGTTGCCTGACCAGCCTGACAATTCAGGTGGGTTAAATGATGCGTTAAATGTTATTCCAGTATCTATTGGCTATCAGCCTTTTCCTAATGCAGTAGATTTTAGTGGAGAAGCATCAGAGCTATTAAACTCGGTATTTGTAGCTAAATGGGGAACAGAAGTCGTAGTGTTTGCTGGTGGAGCTACTAAACTATTTAAGTTTAATGGGGATACAGAAGCATTAGAAGATAAATCTAAAGCTGGTGGATATAGCAGCATACTGCCTTGGAAATTTGTGCAATTCGGTCAAACTGTATTGGCGGTAAATGGTGATAACTTTATTCAATACTGGACCATAGGTATTTCTACTGTATGGGCAGATATAGCAACTTCTCCTAAAGCAAAACAAATAACTATAGTAAGAGATTTTGTTGTGGTAGGGAATTTACTGACGGGTGCTTTAGCATCATCTACTGTTCAGTGGTCTGACATTAATGACGAAACTGATTGGACATCTGGTTCTACATCACAGTCAGATTTACAGGTCATTGCTGATGGTGGTAACTTGGTTGCTATTACTGGTGGCGAATTTGGTTTAGTCTTTTTAGAAAAGTCTATTTCCAGAATGAGTTATGTTGGGTCACCTTTGTTTTTCCAATTTGATAATATATCAAGAGGGTTAGGTTGTTTATCTGGAAATTCTGTATGCCAATATAACAATGTAACTTTCTTCCTATCAGATGATGGATTTTATAGTTGTGATGGTACAAGCGTTACTCCAATAGGTAATGAAAAA
>Ga0307488_10005439_pt1 | contig 10519 bp, 20 predicted proteins | sample SB02metaG_FD_202248 | JGI IMG/M metagenome (GOLD analysis project Ga0307488, IMG submission 202248) | Sea-ice brine microbial communities from Beaufort Sea near Barrow, Alaska, United States - SB 0.2 | ecosystem: Environmental > Aquatic > Marine > Coastal | place: USA: Alaska | collected...
GGGGGAGGAGGAGCAGAGAGGGGGAGCGAGGAGGAGGAGGGGGAGGGAGGAGGAGGAGGAGGACCGCAGACCGAATGAATTGGTTGTGTGACCATAGTGGCGTACTGGCGTTGGCCCCGGGCCTTGATGCGTTGAACACCGGCCCTTACCAAGCGCTGGGAGGCGCGCGCGGCGATGGAGGAGCGCGGCCCCGTGGAGGAGCGCCGCGGCACCCCGGCCACAGCGCGCACGTCGTGCTCCTCCTCCATGGTGCGTGAATTGCGTTGTTTTGGGCTCTGAGGCTCGGCACCTCCCCGTCGAGCCAATTCCACTCTTCAACTCTCCGACCTGCGCCCCTCCCGCGCCTCTAAGAAAGCTTGTCGTGACGCCACTGCATCACCTCCGCCGTCTTACCACGCGTGGGCCGCGCCCGCGCGCGTTCACAAGTGTTTCTGCGCATATCCGGCGGGGGCTAAAACGTCGGTATACCCCCCATCGGATATGCGTAGACGGTATCAAAATAATGCGACGTTCAGCGGAGAGGTGGACGAGCCACGTTCCTTCGCGTGGCCTCATCCCCACGACGGACGGTCCGCACCAGGCACCACTGACCGCGCTGGACACCAGGGTCTGGCCACTTGCCTTCCGGCGCTCCGAAGCTCAGCCGTTGATCAATATACCCGGACACTCTCACACAAAAAGGAAAAGGCGAGCGGGCACTCGGAGTTAGCGTGGCGAAGGGGCGGGGGCGCGGTGCAAAGGAGTTTGGCGCGATGGCGAGCCCCGGACCGGCGGCGACCAACTCGCCCATGTGCCTGAGCGCGCTGTACTTCATGAACCTGCGCGGCGAGGTGCTCATGGAGCGCCAGTACCGCGACGACGTCACGTGCGTGCCGCCGCCTGCACCCATCTGCAGCGGCCTTGTGTATTCCGCTCCTGACGTTTGGAAGGGTCATCAGGGCAGCCCGCCCGTTATTCTATTCTCTCGGGGCGAAGGTTGACAGCGCTTCGCAGCCAACCAGGCGACCCTTCGCGGTCGCTCGGTCCTGTCGACTGCGCTCCGCCCCGCGTCAGGACCTTCGGAACCCACCGCACGCGCACCCCCGGCCTTCAAGTTTGTCCGCTCCGTCTTGAAAAGTGAGAAAGAAAGACGGCGAGACGAGGTGACGGGCAGTACGAGTATCATTCTCTCTCCGCGACTGCCTCACCAGGAGTTTCTGTCGCGCTCATTCGTGTGTGCCGGCAGCGACCCTCCGCCGCGCGCCCTCCGCCGCATGGGGACCTCCTACCCCACCCACCCTAACGCGTTTCCGATTCCTCCTGTCCCCGCCAACAGGCGGAACATGGCAAAGGCTTTCCAGACGGAGATCATCCAGGGGAAGGACCGCGGGCAGGTGCCCATCGTCAACATCGGCAGCTGCAGCTTCATGTACAAGCGCGAGCAGAACGTGTACCTGGTGGCGGTGACACGGCAAAACGCCAACGCCATGATGTGCTTTCAGGCGGGGACAGACTGCACCGGTGTTTGCAGGTTGACGGCAAACATTCACGTGGGCAATACGGTCACCTGACCAAACAGAGTCTTGGGCGATGCAGTCACATGACCAAACAGAGACGTGGGCGATACAGTCACCTGTAGAACAGAGTGGTGGGCGATATGGTCACCTTGCCAAACAGTGACCTGGGCAATACGGTCACCTGGTCAAACGAGACGCGGGCGATACGGTCACCTGACCAATCCATTGCCTGCTATGCGGACCCTGCCTGCCGTTCCTGAACGAGGTGGTGTCGCTATTCAACTCCTACTTCACGGTGAGGCGCTGCGGGTCGACCCTATCAAACCAAGTTGAAACCGCCTGGAACTAGGCGCTTGAAACTAAAGTGTGTTGTACTGCTTTCAGCTTGTGCTCTCAGATTCAACTTGCGCGGCTACAGCACGGTGTTAACGGAGGACTCGATAAAGAACAACTTCGTGCTCATCTACGAGCTGCTGGACGAAATCCTGGACCACGGGTAGGGGCTTACATTCGTCCACTTTTCGGCTCAACATAAGCACTTGGTGTGCTACATGCGTCCAAGTTTAGGCTTATCGTGAACACTTTTAGTGGACTTTGTCGGGAGGTGTCGTTGGAAAAAGCGTCTCAGGTCAACTTGAGAAGTGGACGCCTGCTGTGGCTTCAGTGACCAAGCAAGGCTGAGGTTGAGCTGAGAAGTGGAGGAGTGTTAGCCCCTGACCACAGGTTCCCGCAGATCACCAACGCGGCGCTGCTCAAAAGCTACATCACGCAGTCGGTACGGCCCGGTATTGAGTCGTGGCATGTCACATGCAATGCCATTACTGTCATGGACCTTGATGAAATTAGGGCTTGGATAGAGGCGGTGAACGAGGAGGCGCAGGAGGAGAGGGAGTAGACAAATGTTTTAAAGGAGGAGGAGGGCGCAATTGTTTGCGAGAGGAGGAGGAGGAGGCAAATGTTTGAGAGGAGAAGGGGGAGGAGGCAAATGTTTGAGAGAGGAGGAGGACGAGGCAAATGTTTGAGAGAGCAGGAGGAGGAGGCGCAAATGTTTGAGAGAGGAGGAGGAGAAGGTAAATATTTGAGACAGGAGGAGCCTGAGGCAAATGTTTGAGAGAGGAGGAGGAGGAGGCAAATGTTCGGGAGCCAACAGCGTGATCTCAGCGGGCCCTACCCAAACCCTGATCCCTAAACCATGAATCTCAAGGGCCTTACCCGTTGGGCGTGAAGAGCAAGGAGCCGGCAGCGGGCAGCGCGGCGGACAAGGCCAAGGCGGTGTCCATGCAAGTGACGGCAGGGGATTTCACTCGTCCACTTCTCAACGCAACCTGAGCCATTTCTGTCACCATAACACACTGTACACACCCCCGGACACCCCCTCAACACCGCCTAAATGCACCCCCTATCCCATAGAAAGCGCTGATGTTGAGCTGAAAAGTTAATCAGTGTAAGCCCCTAGGTGACGGGCGCGGTGCAGTGGCGGCGGGAGGGGCTCAAGTACAAAAAGAACGAGGTATACCTGGACATCATCGAGAGCGTCAGCCTGCTCATGTCGCCCAAAGGCACGGTGCTGCGCGCCAGTGCCACGGGGGCAGGGGCTTACACTCGCCCACTTTTCAGCTCAACTTGAGCCGGTTTAATTCACAGAAACCACAGCAAGCGTTCACTTCTCGGCTCAACCTGAGACGTTTTTGCCTGTTTCACCTCTCAACTTCGCCCACAATACGTGCTCACGTCAGGCTGAAAGCTGGACGCTGTAGCCCACAAAAGCGCTCACGTTGAGCTGAGAAGTGGACGAGTATAAGCCCCTGCACGGGGGTCATCGCGATGAAGTGTTTTCTCACGGGCATGCCGGAGCTCAAGATCGGGTTGAACGACAAGCTGGGCAGGGGCTGACACTCGTCCACTTCTCACCTCAACCTGAGCCATTTCTGAAATTGAATCACGCTCTGAACACCATCTAACACTCCTTGACATTCCCAAGCAACCCCTAAACGCACCCCATATCCCACCGAAAGCGTTTGCGTTGAGCTGAAAAGTGAACGAGTGTTAAGCCCCTGAAGGTGGGCGAGGAGGCGGGCGGCGGCTCCGGCGCCGGTGCAGGGGCGGGGGCGGCGGGCGGCGCGGGGAAGAAGTCCATAGAGTTAGCCGACCTGCAATTCCACCAGTGCGTCAACCTTAGCAAGTTCTCGAGCGAGAAGGTCATATCGTTCACGCCGCCGGACGGGGAGTTTGAGGCAAGGGCTTACACTCGTCCACCTTTCAGCTTAATCTGAGCCGCTTTTTGTCACGCACAACCCAAACCACCCAATGTATCGATCAGAAAGTGCTCACGACCAGTCAAATAGTGGACGAGTGTAAGCCCCTGCTTTGAGCTGATGAAGTACCGCGTGACGGAGGGCATCAGCCTGCCGTTCAAGGCAGGGGCTTACACTCGTCCACATCTCAGCTCAACTCGAGCTAATTGTAGTCATTGAAGCCACAGCTAGCGTCCACTGCACAGCTCAACCTGATCCGTTTTTGAGACTCAGACACGCGACCTGGCACGCAAAAAGTGCTCACGACAAAATTGACAGTAGAGGTGTGCAGCGCAGCAGCCCGCAACAGGTGTTTACGTTGAGCCGAAAAGTGGACGAGTGTAAGCCCCTGGTTCAAGGTGATGCCCATCGTGAAGGAGCTGGGGCGCACGCGCATGGAGGCAGGGGCTTACAGTCGTACAGCTTTCAGGTCAACGTAAGCGCTTTCTGTCAGACAAGGGGTGTTGAGGGGGTGTTGGAGGGTATTTGTGGCGTTGGTGCAGGGGGTGTTGAGGCGTTTAGGGTTGTTTTGAGTGTCAGAAACGGCTCAGGTCGAGGTCAGAAGTGGACGAGTGTAAGCCTCTGCAAGCGCTTACGTTAACCTGAAAGGTGGATGAGTGTAAGCCCCTGCATGAAGGTGAACGTGAAGATCCGGTCCTGCTTCAGCGACAAGCAGTTCGCCATGGGCGTCGTCATGCGCATTCCGGTGCCGAAGCACACAGCCGGCGCGGTGATCAAGGTGACGGGCGGCAAGGCGAAGTACGTGGCCGCGCAGGAGGCCATCGTGTGGAAGATCAAGCGCTTCCAGGGCCTCACGGAGCTCACGCTGGCGGCAGGGGCTTACATTCGTCCACTCCTCAGCTCAACCTGAGCCGTTCTCGTCACTGAAATCCACTGAAAGCACCGAACATGCCACTCAAACCGTGCTCAGGTCGAGCCGGAAAGTGGACGAGTGTAAGCCCCTGGCTGGCGGCGGAGGTGGAGCTTATCTCCACCATCAACGACCGCAAGAAATGGGGCAGGGTCTTACATTCGTCCACTTCCTAGCTCGACCTCAGCCGTTTTTGGTCACTGAAGCCACATCAAGCGTCCACTTCTAATCTCAATCTGAGACGGGTTTTTTTAGGGGCATCTTGTTAGTTACCCACAGCAAGTAGTCACGTCACGCCAGAAAGTGAACGCGTTAAGCCCACAAATACAGTGCTTGCGTTGAGCTGATACGTGGACGAGTGTCAGCCCCTGAAATGGGGCCAGCCACCCATCAACCTAGACTTTCAGGTGCCCATGTTCACCGCCAGCGGCCTCCGCATCCGATTCCTCAAGGTAGGCCTCAGAGTGAGTCAACTCACTCCGGCATCATCTGTCTGTTTGCTCATAGTTCACGCGCACCTGTAACCAGTCATCGTCACCCCTCTACCCCTCGGTTTCTGTAAGTAGAGGGGGTCAGACCGCGAAATCCGAATCCAGACCTATGTTTCCCAGTGAGGGTTGGTCAAGCTCACCATGTGAGCGCCTTGGGGCTCGATGAACGTTATAAACCCTAAACCCTAAACCCTAAACAATGACAAATGTTACCCGGACCCTGGGTCATGGTGTGGGAGAAGAGTGCGTACACCAGCACAAAGTGGGTGCGGTACCTGTGCAACAGCGGCAAGGACACCAAGACGGGAACCTACGAGATCCGATGCCAGTGATGAGAGCACAGAGTGAGTCCTTCGAGGAGCACGAGCTGGAGGAGGGGGAGGAGGAGGAGGAGGAGGAAGAGGAGAAGGAGGAGGTGTCCATTGGAGGAGGGAATCCACTGGAGACCAGGAGGAGGAGGTGGATTGTTGTCACAGGGGTGGCTGGCGGCTGGCGCCGATACGGATGCGGATATCGTGGGCGTAGGCGTGCGTGGGCGTGCGTGGTTGTGGTGAGGGGCCGGACTTGGGGGCGGGAGCTGTAGAGGTGTGGGGGGGCCGGGTGCGGGGGCGGGGGGAAACACAGTGCTTGATATACTTTTGCGCACCGTACGTGTAGCCATTTCTGCCACCGCAATATTTGTTGATAACGACCAAGAACCCATTCACACTGAATAACTCCGGCGTTCCGCGGCAGCGGCGCACGCCCTCGCACCTTCGTGGAACCCCGCTTAGCGCATTGGACTGATCGTTTCGTGCCGCGGCGTTACATGCATAGCTAAATCCGATTACATTTCATACACATTGACTTCTCTATTTCCGCACTTGATGACCCAAACCCGGGCAGCACCTAGTGCCTTGTCTGTAAAGGATACACCTGTAGATTCGATACTACCTGTAATATGTTGGCGTTTGGTAATTTTGACCAAAACGTGAATGATTAAGTTCTGGCCAAATCACCAAACGCCAAGATGTTACAAGTTACTAGTGCACGGTCAAGGCACTAGCGGAGTAGAGGGTCCACCGCCCCCCCGGTGAGCAGGTAGTGAGTCACCAGGCTGTAGCGGCGCACGTTGAATGAGAAAGCAACAGTTGAAAGCGGTTGACCATAATATAGTGTCAAGCGCTTACTTCCAGGCGCTCTCAACGTGGGTTTGATAGGGTCAACCTGCGCCGCCCTACCAGGTAGTGACCCAGGCGGGAGCTGAGCACGATGAGCACTAGCACCACGGTGACGAATTCCGGGTTGACCGATACGCAAGGCCACGTGACGGTGAAAAACCTCTTCACATCACACGATGTTTCACATCCAGGTGGAAACTGCTCACCACATGATGTAAACACTCGTACGTAAAAAGCGGCTGGGGGGGTCGAGCGGGGATGGCGCGCAGCACGGTACGGTCACGATTCCTGTCCTTGCGCCATACGAAAATCACCCAATCAGGTGTTCAAATGGCGTCATACGATGTCATCCTATGACGTCATGGGGACGTCGTTCACCTCGCAAAGAGAGCGTCAAGAGTTGGATGACGTGGCGAGAGCAGTTTTAACTGGTCCTCACCATGACGGTCATATCCTCGTTGCCCTCGTCGTCTGCGAGGGCCGAATAAACGTCGCTTGCCTCGTCACAACACCGCCGTTTGACTCAAGCACCGAGGGTCTATAACGCGCTGCATGGCGCGGCGAGCGTTGCTCACTTATATCAGCCGGCTTGAGCGCGTAGTGCACGTCCTGAGTGGAGATGCTACGCATTTCTGATGGGGGGATCAAGCGAGGATGGCGAGAGGCGCGGTCTGGTCACGATCGTTGACTTAACGGACCTTCGCCCATACATGTTTCAGTCTGCCGTGTAAGGTGACTTGATTCACACTGTAATGTATGAGCGACTGTCAAGCACATCCGAATCTCCGTTAGCCCCCCGCATCGGATCTGCGTAGTGGTGTACTCCTTGCAGTTTGGGTGGATGGGTTTAATTCAATGCTCGCTATGCGAGCACCTGTGGGCTCAATGTGCGCAAGCAAGCAGGGAAATGAATTATACCGAACGTGACCCTGCCGTCCTCAACAAAATCCACTTTGAAGCCATCGGAGACAATTCCCGCGAGAAAATCCAGGAAGCTGATCTGCCCATCCGCCTCCGCGCAGAGGCTTACACGTGTCCAATTATCTGCTCAACGTAAGCACTTTTTGTGGGATACGTATGGTACCTTCAGTAAATAGATGGGTCATAACTTGAGTACTTCACAAACTGGACACAACACGGCTCACTGACCAAAACGGCTTAGGTTGAGCTGAGAAGTGGACGAGTGCAAGCCCCTGCCCCCGCGTAGCCCTGCTGTTTCGTCTTCTCATTGTCGCGTTTCAGCTTCTCTTGGAAGCGTGTCTGTTTCTCAATGACGCGTGTCTTCTTCTCAATGTCGCGGTCCGCCTCCTCAATGTCGCGGTCCAGCTTCTCAGTGTCGCGTTTCGCCTCCTCTGTGACCTGCTCCGTAATGACCTGCTCTGAGAGGCGTTTCATCTTCCCTGAGTCGCCGGTGAGCGTCGCCTTTTCAAATTCCAGCCTAAGCTCCTCACGGAAGGGTCATTACAAATAAGAATTCGACCGAGATCGGAGCGTGACTTACAGTACTTTCAGGGTGAATGACTGATAATACACACGCGCGGGCTTGGCTCGCTGATTGAACGTCGATCGAGTGTGTTATCCGAATCGGGAGGGTCATTGCGAACAAGCATTCTACCGAGATTCGAGCATGACTGACCCTCAGGGTGATTGCTCATACTGGTACAGAAGCGCGGGCTTAGGGTCTTGGCTCGTCGATTGAACGTCGATCGAATGTTGTGTACAATCTCAATAGCCCCCCTTCCTCGGCATCGAGAAATGCATTCGACCGAGATCGGAGCATGACTTACATTCAGGGTGAGAGAATGCTCATACAGACGCACGGGTTTGGCTCGTCGATTGAACGTCGATCGAGTGTTTATTCTCAATAGCCCCCCTGCCTCGGCATCGAGCTTTTGCTTCACAAGCTCTGGATTCGCCCTGGCTGTGGCGGCGCAAGTTGAAATTGAAAGCAAAAGTTGAAAGCAGTTTATCCACATAATGGTTTCAAGCGCAAAGTTCCAGGCGCTTTCAACTTGGGCTTCATAGGGTCAAGCTGCACCGCCCTACCTGGCGGCCTCGAGGCGCGCCATTTCGGCCTTAAGCCAGGGGCTTACACTCGTCCACTCAACCTAAGCACGTTTTGTTGGATACGTTGGGTGCATGAATTTCCCCAAGTCTATTAGACAGGGGGACACGGGAAGGTGTGACCAAAACGGCCTAGGTTGAGCTGAGAAGTGAACGAGTGTAAGCCCCTGCCTTGAGCTCAGCGCTCAAAGGCGGAGCCGCATCCAAGTTGTTATCGAGCAGCTCCCGGTAGTTCTCGGCCTTGCGCTGCGCTCCCGTCAACAGCGAACGGCGTACAGGGCCTGACCACTCGTTACTCCGGTGCCCTACTACGCATTCAGCTTCCGGCGTGTTAGTCATCAACATCGGGTTTGAGTGTCACGGACATGCTGGTCAGTCGGCGCCAACATGGGAATTGGTTCGATGTACGCCCAAGCCCCTATACTTCAAGGTACTGAGGGTTAAATCACGGAACCGTGAACCTTATGTGACCAAAAGGTTGGTCGGGTGTCGGTCATAAGTACGGAATTCCGTACTTTCAAACTCAACCCCCGAGTTTCTTGGGGTAGAGGGGCTCGCTCCGCGTAGTTCGATGGAAACCTGTCACGTACATCTGCGAGGACCTGCCGGCGTAGCTCCTCGTTGTCCCAATCAACTGTGCGGACTTGCCGGCGTAGCTCTTCCATCAGTTCCTCGCCCTCATTGGATGCGGATGGGGCGTCTTGCGCCCCAGACGCCCCATCCTCCGTCTCCGTCGCCGTATTGTCAACGCCCGCTGCCTCCGCCGCTGCCGCCTCCGCCGCCGCCCTCTTGGCCATGGCGAGCGTCTCCGCCGCCGTCAAGCCATCACCCGCTGCCTCCGCCGCTTCCGCCGCAGCCACCGTCCCTTTGGCCATCGCCAGCGTCTCCCGCGTCTTCGTCTCCGTCGCCGTGCTGTCAACGCCCGCTGCCTTCGCCCCCGCCCCCAACGCTGCCTTCTCCGCCGCTGCAGCCGCCTCCTTGGCGATCGCCAGCGTCTCCGCGGCCGTCAAGTCAGCGCCCTTTGCCTCGGCCGCTGCCACCGCCGCCGTCGTCGCCGCTTTTGTCATCGCCAGCGTCTCCGCCGCTGTCAAGTCAACGCCCTCTTCCGCCGCCAACTCAGCCGCCGCCGCCGCCAACGCCGTTGCCGCCTCCAACCAGGGGATTACACTCGTCCACTCTTCAGCTCACCGTAAGAACTTTTGGGGGACACGCTGGGTGGTGCCTCTGATCAAAGCGGCTCAGGTTGAGGTGAAAGTGGACGAGTGTAAGCCCCTGCCTCCACCTCCTCCTCCTCCGACAATGACCGTGGCTCCGACTCCGGACCAGACTGCGTCAACTGTCTCCCCGCCCTCTCCGCCGCCTTCTCCCGCGCTGCCGAATGCCAGGGGCTTACACTCGACTACTTCTCAGCTCAACGTAAGCACGTTTTGTGAGATTCTTTTAGTGGTTGCAGTAGGTGTAAGGAGATCGACGGGTCATTACTCTTCACAGACTGGACACAAAACCGAACCAGTGCCAAGACGGCTGAGGTTGAGCTGAGAAGTGGACGAGTGTAAGCCCCTGCCCAATCCGCGTCGTCATCGTACCACGTATCGAAGTAGTATGTCTTGAACGCAATTGCAATCTCCAGGACGCCGAAGTTCCGCAGGCGATACGCCATAGCGTCGAAGCGCAGATTTCGTGTCTTACCATCGAGGTTGAAGAGTTCCGATGGCTTGCCGAGCTCGTTCTTAATGATCGCCATGAGGCAGGGGCCTACACTCGTTCCCATTTCCGCTCAACGTGAGCTGTCTTTGTCCCCAACGACCCAAATTAACCCATGCATGTGTCCTAAAGGTATCCCGAAGGTGCTCAAGTTGAGCTCTAAAGTGAAGGAGTGTAAGCCCCTGCCATGAGGTAGTCCTGGCGGTCCCGCTCCGCGCTCTCCCGCCGCTCCTGCTTCCGCCGCCGCGCCGCCTCACGCGGGTCCTCCTCCTCCTCCTAGGGCCTCATGGATTGTGCTCGCTGTGTCATCATGCTTATTGTAGACCCTGGTTTCTTGAGTTGAACTGCAGCCTATGACGTGGCGACTATAACCCGCCAGGCCCTACCTCCTCCCCCTCCTTGACTTCCGTCGAGCGCCGGTAGATGCCGCGGCTCCTCT
>Ga0307488_10005444_pt1 | contig 10512 bp, 8 predicted proteins | sample SB02metaG_FD_202248 | JGI IMG/M metagenome (GOLD analysis project Ga0307488, IMG submission 202248) | Sea-ice brine microbial communities from Beaufort Sea near Barrow, Alaska, United States - SB 0.2 | ecosystem: Environmental > Aquatic > Marine > Coastal | place: USA: Alaska | collected 2017-05-06
TTACATGCCCCCTAAACACCCCCTATCCAACAAAAGGTGCTTACGTTGAGCCGGAACATCGACGAGTGTAAGCCCCTGGTCCGAGGTCATCAGCCAGTACATCTGTCACGCGTACGAGAGCGAGGCAGGGGCTGACATTCGTTCACATTTCAGCTCAACGTGAGCATGTTTGGTGGGCTACGTGTGCCCACTTTTCGGCTTGACGTGAGCGACGTTTTGTGGGCTTTGCTGCGAAGTGTCATCGGCAAAAGCCTCTCAGTTTAAGCTGAGAAGTGGCCACGAGCTGTGGCGTCAGTGACCATACACGTACACGGCTCAGGTTGAGCTGTGATGTGGACGAGTGTAAGCCCTTGGGGCGAGGGCCCCCAACTGGTTCCCGAGGACCCGGAGACGCGCGCCATCGCCGCTCTGGCCACCCGCGTCCACGACACATACATTGTGCCCATACAGGGCAGGGTCTCGCTCGCCACATCCGCCTCCTTGGCCTGGCCACTCGTCACCTGCCAGTTTGTTCATTGGTACCAGTTTACCCACCCGTACACACTTGCCGCGTCCCAGGCCTGACCACTCGTTACCTGACAGTTTATTTGTATCGTACCAGTGTACCAGTGTACCCGTGCACACTCGCCGCATCCTCCTCCCTGGCCTGGCCACTCGTCCCCTGACTGCTTTCTCCATCGTACCAGTGTACACGTATACACTGCGTCCTCCTCCCTGGCCCGGTATACTATGAGCACACTGTCAGGTGCCGCGCGCAGGTCAACATACTACTTGTCGAACCAGGCTAGTGCTAGCGAGGGGGGGTAACAAACTAAGCTAGTTTAGGGTTAGTACCCTAGCGGGTTAGTTTAGGGGCGACAAGTTTAGTCAGGAGTGTCGGGGCCCTGGTCCTGGGAGCGATGTACCGGGGGCCGATGGATGTCGCCGTCCGTGCGGATCAAATCAAGGAGATTGCGCGGCAGATGGATGTCATCGAGGGTATCATGGCAGGGGGGGTATTGAGAATAAGCACTTGACCGACGTTGAGTCGACAAAGCGAGTCTACGTCTGTGTGATCAATCACCCTGAAGGCAATTCGGGGGGTATGGAGAACAAGCACTGGACCGATGTGACCGGAACCGCGAGTCGATAATGATTTTACGACAATGGGTTTGAATTTTGATTTTTCTTTTAGATCAGCCTTTCAAAACCCGGAATCAATTTCCAAATGATCAAATCAGCCTTTCAAAATCCTCACCACGTCGCCATACGAATCTTAGTTTGCGCGCCACCGCGCTGCTTTAGCGCGGAAAACTCCGGCGCGAGGGGGGGCGGCTTCTGGCACTGTGCCAAAAAATATAAAAATAAGGTTTGGAGTTTTCCGCGCTCTTGCGCCAAAGTTGAGCCGTATTCGCGGTTTGTATGGGCAAACAGTGTAAATAGAATTCCGCCATTGTTGATCTTGGACGGGCCAATTTTTTATCGACTCGCGGTTCCGGTCATGTTGAATCGACGACAGCGAGTCCGCGTCTGTATGAGCCATCACCATGAAGTCATGCGGGCTTGTCCCATCTTGGTTCGAGTGCTGCTTTCAAACGACCCTTCTGCATGGCGATGCGGCCTGGGCCATTCATCGCGGGCGAGGAGCCCTGCACCGCGGTAGAGCGGCGCAGGTTGACCCTTTGAAACCCGTGTTGAAAGCGCCTGGAACCATGCTCTGTAAACTGATATATGATGAACCGCTCTCAATATTTGCTTTCAAATTCAACTTGCACCACTACACCGCGGACGCCGCTTTGTTCCCCACCTACGTCTTCATGCACTACATCCTGCCGCGCCACTTCGGCTGGAAAGACTTCTTCGCCGGTCAGGCCCGCCTGACCGTTACCATATGGCTTGCTGGTCCCATAGCCTTGCTGGTCCCCCAGCTTGTTGAAAGACAATTGCTTCCGTTGAACACTGGTTGGTCTGTCCGCTAGAAATGGTGGATGAGGTTGGTCATAAATATTCACCTGGCGAGCATTAGAGGACTCGATGAATGTTAGCAAAACAAGGCTACAATTTGACACCGGGCCTTATTCGGCGGGCGCCCCAACATGGCGGCGTGGTGGTTGGCGATGTGCGCAGACCCGTGCGGGGCGCGGGTGCGGAGGGAGATCCAGGGTGGGCTTGAGGCAAGGCGGCCTGCTACTTGAAATTGTTCCCTTACCCTTCTCAAGCTGAGCTTGAGCCGTTTGGTCCCTGTCCCCACTTGCAGTGTCTCTCACAGGTGCTGGAGTTGAGCTGAAAAAGGTTAAGGGTACGATTGTAAGGCTCTGCCTGCACACCTTATATTGACTGTTCGCTCGTGGTGTACTGGTGTACCCGTACACGCTCGCCGCAGCTTCCTCCTTGGCCTTACACTCGTCCCCTTTTTCAGCTCAACTGCCAGCCGTCTCATCCCCCCTTTTTTGTCTCAACGGTGAAGGCACTTGGGTTAATGAAGCGAATGCGCTACGCGTGGTGGACCCATGACCTTGAATCCCCACCTAGAAACAATCAAATGTCACTGAAGTTGATAAGTTGAGTGGCAAAGAGGATGATTGTATGGCCAGGAAGGTGAATGCGGCGAGTGTGTACTGGTGCCCTGTGAGCAACCCGTCAGGGAACGAGTGGCCAGGCCAGGGAGGAGAATGTGACGAGTGTGTACAGTAGGCCGGCTTCGGTATATCGCTTCCCGCGCCGAGCGCTGACGCTTTGCCCGCAACTCAGTATGGGCATTTCACCCGGGCGATATACCAAAATCGGCCTGTTGCACTATGAGTATACTTGTCGCCCCTCAACTAGCCTACGAAGTACTTGCCCCTAAAATAGGTTAAAGTAGCTTAGTTTCGACGCCCCTATTTTACTCACCCAACGTAGTCCCCAATACTAACCCACTAACCCACTCACCACTAGCCCCTAAACTAGCTCATACTAGCTTATTTTAACCCCCCAATCGCAAGCAGTAACTTAGTTCGACAAGCATAAGTATGAGCAAACAGGTAATGAAGGAGTGTGCGGCCCTAGCGGTCGGCGTGGGGTGCGGCGGGCCGCTTTACCAAGGTGAGTCGGTCCAGGTTGACCCTATGAAACCCAAGCTGAAACTGCCTGGAACTAAGCGCTTGAAACTCAAATATGATGAACTGGTTTGTTTCAATCTTGCCTTATTTGTGCTTTCAAATTCAACTTGCGCCGCTACATCAAGGTGGGAGTGGAGGAGCACGTCAAGGATACCAGTTTCCAGTGGGAGTACTAGCTAGGTGGATGTCTGACTGTTTGATCATAGTGTACACCAGGTTCAGAGCGGTCTCTTTATGGTCGCTTCAATTGGGCTCCCTCTGGTTGTCTAAACGGGGGTTTTACTGAAGGGTTTTGATTGCTAGACTTGAAATATAAGGCCGAAAATTATATAGTGTTCGTGTCAGAGCCCGTCGCGGCGACGCCTTGCATGGATGCAAGCGGAATGGGCGTCGGGTATACGGTAGTGTGCGCAGCGGTAGTGGGGTACTAGACGGTGGTAGCCGCCGCCGCCGGAGGAATTCCTTCGATGGCGCTGGCATCGCTGGTATTGAATGTAGCTGGTCGGGGCGGGGCAGGACGGAGTGTGGCGGGGCGGGGCAAGGTGGACGTTTCGAGGGCGAGGCGTGCGGCGAACACGGAATGGCACGGAATGTGGAAGAATATTTCGTTTCATTGCACCTATTGCTCGAGATGAGACAGAGCTGGTAATAAACGCGGTATATGTCTTCATATGAGTTACCCGCGGTCTGTCATCGTATCAGTGCAGTATGGGTTCATATTTGCGCTGCGGTGTGCATTCGTATCAGCATCACTGTTTGTGTCCTTGTCGGTACAGGGGTCAGGGCGAAAGCCTGGTGCCTCTCTATACACACGAAAGCGTCACTCTCTCTCGTGTGTCCGTATTAGTGCTGCGGTGTTGCGTTCGTATTAGTGCGGTCTGCATTCGTGTTAGTGCCAGCGGCGTGAAGGGCGGCGCGAGAAGGACGAGCGCTGGTCTCCGTCTACAACTGCCTGGTGTGCATGGGGTTTAGGGTTTAGGGTTTAAACCCCAATCCCTAAACCCTAAACCTGCGAAGAGCTGCTCTCCTCTACTTCTTGGAGTACATGGGCTTGGAGGTGAGGATCTTGCGCGCCGTGGCGTAGCGGCGCAAGTTGAATTTGAAAGCAAAGCTTGAAAGCAGATCATCCACATTTTGTTTCAAGCGCTTAGTTCCAGGCGCTTTCAACGCTAGTCTCATTGGGTCGACTTGCACCACCACCCTACTGTGGCGTCGTCCACCACAGGGGTCACGTTGATGTCGCACACCGGCGCCCACATGTAGGGCGCAACTTGGATTTTATTATCATTCAGAAAAAAACAAACCAAACGCACAGACAACCGAGCAGAGCAGGATGTGTCGTGTCTGGTCGCCGCACGAAAGCGTGTCCGCACCTCCAACAACAGCTCAGTCTTTGCGAATGAAGATGGTGTCAGTCTCACGCGCGGCTGAGGGGAGAACGTGCGTTCTTCTATTACTCTTTGGGTTCAAGCGCTGAAACCAAGCGCGGTCAATGAGGGATTAGACTGAGTTGACGGTTCCGCCGCATTGCCCCACCCAATTGGCGCCCCAGGTGTAGCGGCGCAAGCTGAATTTGAAAGCAAATTTGTAAGCGGTTCATCAAGTTTCAGTATCAAGTGCTTTGTTTTAGGCGCTTTCAACGTGGGTTTGATAGGGTCAACCTGCACCGGCCTACCCAGGCGGCGAGCTCCGCGGGGTCGGCGCAGTCGCAGATGCACAAGGCGTTGCCGCCGCACAGGTCCTGCCACCATGTAGCGGCGCAAGTTGAATTTGAAAGCAATTTTGAAAGCGGTCCATCATATATCAGCTTCAAGCGCTTAGTTTCAGGCGCTTTCGACGCGGGTTTGATAGGGTCAGCCTGCACCGCCCTGCCACCGCCCGATAATCTTGATGTTCGGGCCCGCGTCCTTGATGTAGCGCCGCTACTTGAAACTGTAAGCAAAGGCTGAAAGCGGCTCATCACATTTGAGCTTCGAGCGCCGGAACCAATCGGAAGGGCGTCAACTTTGGGAAAACCTAAACCTGGGGTGAACCTGCAGCACCCTTCCCACCTTGGCGTCGTCCTCGGGGCAGGGGCTTACACTCGCCCACTTCTCAGCTCTACTTGAGCCGTGTCTGTCACAAGAAACCACCCTACACACCCGAAACACCCCCAAACACCCCCTTGAAACGTGCTACACAATCCCTACGCGCAACCCCTATCCCATACAAGGCGCTCAAGTTGAGCTGAAAAGTGAACGAGTGTAAGCCCCTGCCTCGGGGGTCATGGCGCCGAATGTGGTCCAGGCTGCAGCCACGAAGAGGAGAAGGCTGGAGGAACGCTGTTAAACACCGAAGCGCGCGGCGCGGCGGTTAACTGTTTGGGAGAGGCTGTCGCAGTACGCGACGGAGGAGGCGGCGGAGCACGCGATGAAGCAGGCGGTGAAGACGTCCACGGCAGAAAGTTGAGCTAAAACGAGAAAGAGAATAGAGAGTGACGATGTAAGAGAGGTTGGGAGGTATGATACGCGATATGTATTCGCGTGGCGCGGCGCCTGATGATCCGAAAAACACGCGCCAACATATCTCCGTTCGCAGATTCAACGCGATAGCGCCAACACACCCTTGATACGCTGATACTGCCCGAACTCTCCACCCACTTTGGCGTCTACTTTCCTACCCGGAAGTTCGAGTTACCGCGACTTCTTTCTCCGTTTCCGTTTTCCGAGCCGCCGCCGCGCCTCGTATCGTCGATCCGGGCGCGCACGCGTGACCATCATTGACGAGTCGTGCGATGTTGACGTCGGCACCACGCGCGTCCGGAAAGTATCCGGCGAGCGCAGTGGCGGGCGCGGGTTGAAGGTCGCGGCTTTCTATGCAAGGAGGACAGATAGTTGCTTTGGAGGGAGGACTGTGAAACGTCAAACATCAAGGATCGAGTCGCGTTCGTGGGTTCGCACCGTCGACGAGCGAGGACTTCTCCACCTTCGTCTGGATCATGTACAGCGGCATCTTGTCGTTCGTGTTGGTGGTGGTATGGGTGGGCGTAAGAACGTGTGCGAAGAGTGCACGAGGCGAATGAGGGACCCTTCGCGCGGACCCTTAGGGTGGTTCGTTGTTTACAGCACTTGCGAACAGCGCATCAGATCGCGCATCAGATTCAACAAAGCAACAACTTGCCGACGTTAACAACACTTAAACCCTAAACCCTAAGACATTCTGGGAAAGTTATTTTTTTATGGTAGGCACCCCTCGGACTCGCAGCTGATAATTCGTCCTCGTCATTAGACGAGTGGGCACCCACTTCTCTATGCGCTATACTCGTAGCGAAGATATCTGGGCGGGGCGAAGCGGTGGTTTCGAGGCGAGGCGTGCGGCGAACACGGAATGGCAATAATTGTGGAAGAATGTTTCGTTTCATTGCACCTATTGCTCTAGAAGGGAGAGAGCCGGTAAGTAGCGCGGTATGTCTTCATATTAGTTCCCGGCAGTCTGTTATCGTATCAATGCAGGGTGTGCTCGTATAAGTGCGGTGTGCGCTCGTATCAGCATCGCTGTGTGTGTGCAAATTAGTGCTGCGGTGTTGCGTACGTATTAGTGTTGTCAGAATTCATGTCAGTGCCAGCGGTCTGTATTTGTAGTAGTGCCGCAGTGTGTGTTTCGTATCAATGCTGCAGTGGCGTCCGTATCAGTGCTGCGGACGTTGCGTCGGTATGAGTGCCGCAGCGTTGCATCGTATTACGTATTAGTGACGTGGGCGTTGCGTGGAACTTGTGCCGCGGGTGTTGCGTTCGTATAAGTGCCGTAGTGTGTGGCTCCTACTATTAGGGCTGCAATATGCGTCCGCATTAGTGCCGCAGGGTTGCATCGTATGGGTGACGCGGGTGTTGCATGGTAATTGTGCCGCGGGTGCTGGGTCCGTATGAGTGCCGCATGTGTTGCGCTCGCAGAAGGGTGGCGCGAGAAGAGCGGCGTGAAGGGCGACCGCTCCTTCTTCCAGGGGCTTACACTCGTCCACCATTCAGCTCAACGTAAGCACTATTTGTGGTATACGTTGGATATCAGTAGTAAATAGATGGGTCATAACTCGTAACAAACTGGACACAAATCGGCTCACTGACCAAGATTACTGAGGTTGAGCTGATAGTGGACGAGGATAAGCCCCTGCCTCCATCTACGCCTTGGTGTACATGGGCTTGGAGGTCAGGATCTTGCGCGCCGTCACGTCGTCCACCACGCTGTCGTGGCGCAGATTGTAATTGAAAGCATAATTTGAAAGCACTTCATCATATTATAGCTTCAAGCACTTATACCCAGGCGCTTTCAATACGGGTTTTGAAGCTGGCAACCTGCACCGCCCAACAACGGGGGTCACGTTGATGTCGCACATCGGCGCCCGTTTGTAGGGGCGCGCAACTTGAAATTCCAAGCAAACTTTGAATGTGGATCATCACTTCATTTGGGCTCCAAGCGCCGAAATCAAGCGCGGTCAACCCGGTATCAGCCTGGGGTCAAAAGAGAGAAAGAGAGAGAGACAGAGTCAAGATGCTCATACAAACTTTAAAATGTCCGCAAAATTGGGGCGGATTCCTGCGGGGCTGCTCGGAATCCGCCCAAATCCGACCCTCGACCGAATCCGTCCGAATCCGGGAACCCCATCCCAGCTTTCGCCCTTGGCCCCGCGTCAGCCCGGGGTGAAGCCGTGTTGCCCTACCCAGTTGGCGCCCCATGCGGCGAGCTCCTCGGGGTTGTCGGTCTCGCAGATGACGACGCCGTTGCCGCCGGCCAGGTCCGACCAGCGCCCGATGATCTTGATGTTGGGGCCCGCGTCCTTGGCGTCGTCCTCGGGGGTCATGGCTCCGAAGGTGGTCCACGCTGCAGCATGGGGAGGGGGAGAAGGCAGGGGGGATGCTGTTAGACGCCGGGGCGCGCGGCGCCTGATGGTCGGGGAGAGGCTGTCAAGGTGCGCGGCAGAGGCGGTGAAGCACGCGAAGAAGGAGGCGGTGAAGAGGGCCACGGCCAAAGCGGCTCGCTCAAATGATCACAGTCGAGATGTAACAAGAAAGAGAGGAGAGTGACGATCTGACGAAAAGAAAGAGGCGGGGAGATCCGCGGGATGCGCGTGGCGCGGCGCCTGTTTCAATACACGCGCCTATACGTGTCCGCTCGCATGTACAACGCGACAGCGCCGCCACGCCCTTGATACGCCGATACTGCCCCCAACTCTCCACTCATTCACGGCTCTCTTTCCTACCCAGAAGTTTATACCGCGACGCGTTTTCTCCGTTTCCGTTTTGCAAGCCCCGCCGCCGCCTCATATCGTCGGTCCGGGCGCGCACGCGTGACGAACATTGACCAGTCGTGCGACATGTTGATGACGGCACGCGCGCGTGCGAAGCGTATCCGGCGATCGCAGAGGCGGGCGCGGGTTGAAGGTCGCGGCATTCTAAGTGCAAGGAGACAGAATCGGGGGAGGGTTTGTGTTTTGAAGCGTCAACGTCAAAGATCGAGCCGCGTTCGCAGGTTCGCACCCTGAACGAGCGAGGCCTTCTCCATCTTGAACTGGATCATGTACAGCGGCATCTTGTCGTTGGCGGTGGTCGTGGTGGTGTTGGTATGAGGTGGGCGTTAGTGCGCGCGGCGAATGAAGTGAGACAGTGCGAAGTCCGTTGTTAGCTACGACGCGTCGTATCAGATTTCCCAAGGTTTAGGGTTTAGGGTTCATAGTTTAGGGTTTAGGGTTTAGGGTAGGCTCGTCGCTGGAACCTCGACAACACGCCTTGACGCCTGGCTGCATGGGCAGTGGGCATCCCCTTCTGTATGCCGCTAGTAGCGAAGGGGGCGGTTAAAACCATCGGTTCAGCCCGTGTTGAAAGTGCCCGGTGTCAGCCCTTCACACTTGACACGAGACGACTGCTTCCAAGTTTTGCATTCAGTTTCAAGTTGACCTGCACCACAACGAGTAGAACGGTGGGTCTTTGGGGAGTAGTTCCGTCTCGGGACCTCGAAAACAACACCGAGGGATTAATCAAGCAACACCCAAGCCACCCCCCCGGCCAGGCACTGCATCCAGGAATGTCGCTCGAGAACCATCGTGAGCGGCGCTGCGTGTTTTTTTTTGTAGAACGTTTTTCTTTTACATGTATGTGTGTGTATGCAACACCCGCCCGCAGCCGTGCGCCTACAAGCATAACACGTGCTAGATGTGAGATATCTGCTGATGAGGTCACCTGTGCGCACTAAGCGTCACGGTTGAGTGCTCTCGGGTACACTAGTGACGTGGGTGTTGCATGGTGTTTGTGCCGCGGGTGTTTGGTCCGTATTAGTGCCGCAGGTGTTGCGTTCGCAGAAAGGTGGCGTCAGAAGACCGGCGTGAAGGGCGAGAGCTGCTCTGCTCTACTTCTGGGTGTACATGTGCTTGGAGGTGAGAATCTTGCGCGCCGTGGCGTCGTCCACTACGGGTGTCACGTTCTGGTCGCATACCGGCGCCCACCTGTAGGGGCGCGCAACTCGAAAGTGAAACAAATGTCTAAATACGCTTAATTACTCGTTGGCTTCAAGCGCTGAGGCCAAGCGCGGTCAACCCGGTGTCAGCCTGGGTCAAAGGAGAGAGATGAACGTCTCTGCGTGTGTAAGGAGGCAACAGGCTTTCGCCCTCGCCACCGCGTCAGCTTGGGGTGAGCCAGTGTTGCCACACCCAGTTGGCGCCCCACGCGGCAAGGTCCGCGGGGTCCGCGCAGTCACAGATGACAACCCCGTTGCCGCCGCACAGGTCCGTCCACCGCCCGATCACCAGGGGCTTACACTCGTCGACTCACTTTTCGGCTCAACGTGAGCTCATTTTGTGGGATACGCTGGGTGCATGATTTTCCCCCAGTCTATCAGACAAAGGGACAACACGGGGAGGTGTGACCAAAACGGCTGGGGTTGAGCTGAAAAGTGGACGAGTGTAAGCCCCTGCCGATCACCTTGATGTTGGGGCCCGCGTCCGCGGAGTAGCGCCGCCACCTCAAATTGTATGCGAAGCTTACAAGTGGCTCATCATGCATATTTGAGCTTCAAGCAAGCGCCGGAACCAAGGGCGTCTGCTTCTCGTGAACCTGCACTGCACTCCCTACCTTGGCGTCGTCCTCGGGGGTCATTGCGCCGAACGTGGTCCACGCTGCAGCACGCGGAGGTGGAGAAAGCGGGAAGAGTATTGTTAGACGCCAAGCGCGGAGGAGAGGCTGTCGCAGTGCGCGGCGGAGGCGGTAAAGACGGCCACGGTCAAGAGCGCCTCAAAAGAAAGTTGAGCCACGAGTAAAACGAGAAAGATGAAAAGAGAGAGGAGAGACGATCTGACGAAATGAGAGAGGCGGGGAGGTCCGCCATATATACTCGACTGGCGCGGCGCGGCACCTGATCCGATAGACATGCGCCAGCATATATCCGCTCGCAGATACAACGCGATGGC
>Ga0307488_10005447_pt1 | contig 10511 bp, 17 predicted proteins | sample SB02metaG_FD_202248 | JGI IMG/M metagenome (GOLD analysis project Ga0307488, IMG submission 202248) | Sea-ice brine microbial communities from Beaufort Sea near Barrow, Alaska, United States - SB 0.2 | ecosystem: Environmental > Aquatic > Marine > Coastal | place: USA: Alaska | collected...
GGTCTGATCGCCCCCCCAGCCTAGCACTGGCCCTTCTCGTCCCCATTTCTGTTCAAAGGAGCGGGGCAAGGACTTCTCTTTCTCCACGGTCTGATCGCCTCGGTCCCAGCATGGGCGCTCCACTGGCCCTTCTCGTCCCCATTTCTGTTCAAAGGAGCGGGGCAAGGACTTCTCTTTCTCCACGGTCTGATCGATCCCCCTGAGATCCGTGGACCGAACTTCGGGAGTATGAACACCGAAATCTACATCGTCATACTCAACTTTATCGCGACTCGTATCGCGACTAAATTTCTTGTCTTCCGGAATATGAAATAGAGTATTTTCTTCAAGTAGTGTTACTTTCTCAAGGATGTCCGTTAGTTTTTCATTCATTTCGGTAATATGTTCGTGAATCGCGATGAGAGAATTATCAATATTCCATTCCCTACGTCCTTTGGTTTTTATTTTATCTTCATCCCAAATCATTGTTTTACAGAAGTCGTATCCATAATGATAGACAATGCATCCAAACAAACAGAGTAAGAATTTATCCACGATCAAGACCGCGTCACTCATTATAAACTTTTAAAATAATCAATTTTAAAACAATCAAATTTTTAATAATTTTGTTTCCTAGTCGGACATTGTAAATTTTGTGTAGGAATGGGGTTATTTATCTCGGAAATATCTTCATTTAGTAGACGAGCGGCTCTACTTTCACATTCTTTTGCCATAAAGTATTGACCGGTATTTGCCCATACTCTTTCTTGTTTCAAGAGATTTTGGTAAATTAAATTGTATTCGGGATTTGTTTGAAACAAATGTATTTTAATCTTTCTTCTCATATTACTGTATTTATAGTTCGTTTTTTTTTTAAATTGTTTTAAATATAGTAATGATTATTGATTATGTTTTACAACCAGGAATTCAAATCTTATTTATTTTAGGATTAATTGGTTCTGCTATCTTATTAGCGACAAAGGTAAAACTGGGATCGGTTTACAAAATGACTCTTTATATTTTCGGAGCATTAGGTTTGTATCATTATTTTATATTACCGATTATTTTTGTACACGAATTCGGGGCATATGAGGGTCTCGATTATCGCAATTTATTAAAAGATAATAATGGTGAACCTAAATATCAAAATATAATATTTAGAAAAGACAAACAAACGACCTTGGAGGCAGTTTCAAGATTAGTTACTTACATTAAAAAAGATAAAGATTCTTCTACTGAAGAAATAATTGAAGAAGCATATGAATTAAAAAATACAGAAAGAATACAAGTTTTGGCGGGGAAAATAGACGAAAATTAAAATTTGATATTACCATAAATTACCATAAATTAATGTTAAGAATAAAGACAAAATAGGATAGTAAATGATTTCATCCTTAGAATATTTAGACAATGACGTTTTCAATGTGTTATCTGAACATATTGGGATAAGAAGAAAATATAATAATGTTATCAAGGAATTAGAAGAATTAATTAATGTGAATAGGTGGTCTAAATATTTAGAAACATTTGATTTTCTTAAATATCACGGTCGAACGTATGGAGATCACAATAAAGAAAAACAATTGAGGTTGAAAATAGCATATGATTTATTGACTTGTAATAGAAAGACTTGTTGGTTGGAGAATTGGCCCACAAAATTCCCCCGTTTTAGTGGTGAAGGGAGAACACTTCGCGGGAGAACACTTATACGACGAGTTAATGATGAAGATTATGTAATTGAGGGTTTAGGGTGGAAACTAAAAAGATTTCCGCCTAGGAAAGATAAATATCCATTAGATAATTTATCTTTGGTCCATAGGAAGAAAGAAAAGAGTCTTTATGGTTATACATATTTTAACAATTCTTCATTTGTTTAGCCCATTGTGAAGGATCTTCTTTATTTGGTGGGGCATTTAGGTATTCCCAGTCAAAAACGCCTGCAAAAGTTGGATATTTATCTTTTATTTTTTTTACTTCGTTTAAAGCATTTTGAAATGTTTTATCGTCGAATTGACCGGATTCCATACCCATTACAATTTTTTCGGGTGGATAACCGTTAGTAATGATTGATTCATATGTTTCTGCTGAAAAAGAACCGTAGCATTGTGTATTAAACCAATGTATATGTTTACCTTCTTCTGATAAATATAATTCTTTGTAATTAAATCCTGCCATAGAGCCTCCGTCTTGTTGGAGAGTTGAGCTAACTGGAGCCATTGTAATAATAAAATTTTCACCAAAATCTTTTACTAATTGGATGATTAACATTTTAATCTGATCAATTGTGGTTGATTCTTCTATATCGAGATCAATACCGTGAATCCATGATTTTTCACCGATTAATTGTTTCAGTTGGGGATAATAAGTATCAAAATCACTAAATAATTCTTTGTATGCAAAACCTGCCCCACCCATCATAAGCATAATGGTGCAGCCTTGGTTAAAAGCTTTTTCGGTTTGTAGCCATAATTCGTTAAAGAGGGGTTCATATGGTTTATTATCGTTTAAATAGATAGATTTGTTTCCATCTTTGTTTTTGCCGAAATGAATTGAAGAGATATTAATTACGTCTATATCTTCAATGTGAGTTAAAGCTTTGTCGAGACCGACAAAAGATTGATAATAGTAGATTGTTTTCATTATAATTTTATTAGAGAATATTTTTTAAGTAGTTAAAAAAGAAATTTATTTATTTCTTGGATCCTTTCTTCTTGGATTTAGATTTGGATTTGGGTTTGTCTTCTATCCTTACCGCACCGAATTCACCCTTCTTGAATGTCCATCCGGCATTTTTCAAATTCTGATTCCTCTTTGCACTTGTGCTTGCTCTTTTTGATCTAATACGACCGTTCTTTCTAAAGAGATCTTTCTTAGTTAATCCACCTGAAGTTTTTTTTGCGTTACCATTCCATACCTGAGCTCTTGATCCAATAGTTTGCATATTATAGTTTGTAATAGAAAATAATTTAGATTCCTAACGTTTGTTAATAATTTATAGATCAAAAACACTAGTTATTTCTTTATTACTGAGTTTAATGGGGACCCACTTATTGAAATCTTCGTTCAGTTTACATTCAACTTTTACTTCACTCATTTGGTCCTTATTTTCAAAGAAAGAGAGTAATTTATGACTTAATTCGGTCGTTTGAACTAATGCTATACCTTTTTTTACTAAATTATCCTCCTCTTTGAGATACAATTCATAAACGTCAGGTTTCATTGTTTTCATAATCCGGAAGGTGAACCCGTTTCCCGATAAATTATTTTTACTATTCTTAACGTTATTCTTACCCTTATTCTTACCCTTATTCTTATCGTTACTATTTAATTGGTTATCCCGCGGGAAAAGATACAGAATTTTAGAATAATCGGTCCTCAAGGGTGAGAAATATAATCCTCTTGTATTATATGGTAATTTTGGAATAAAATCCTTTTGAACCGATTCAATATCCTTGTAATCAAAATATTTCTTTATAAAGATAGGGCAAGTTTTCGAATACTCATTTTCGGTATAATCTTTGGCGAAGATTGAGTGAATTGAATTCAAACGATCAATGATAATTACCTTACTCATATTCTTGGCCTTATTATAATAGATATCATTTATACCGAGTGACCAATTTTGATTTTTATCACGTATTAATTCGCATTCAAACAGAGTTCCGTTATAGAGATCATTTGAAAAATCGTAGGGAACAATAAGAATTTTTGGATAAGGATATTTTTCATTTGTTTTTTTATCAATTAAGAAACCATAATTTGTATTATTTATTTGAGATAAGAATAGAAGATAAGGTGAACCACTACTCTTAAGACAGAAAATGTGAGGATTTTTAAGATTTTTAGAATATTGTTCATTATAGACTTTTGCGTAACGACTGTCAAACTTAATCCCGGAACACAGGATACTCATTTGATTTAAAATATATTCCTTCGCCCCATTTGTTGTAATATTATCTATTTGGACATTACAGAATGAGGTCTTTGTAAAAGAGTTCGGTTCCATTTTTGGTTGGTATATCATAGTATAGAGTGTTAGCTTTATATCAAAATAAATTAAATATTTATTACAATATATGAGTAAAGTTAATTCGGAATCGGGTATAGATACATTTCCACTTAAAAAAGTTGCATTAGTTTTTGTGGGATCAATCTTCGGCACCCTACTTTTGTATTATATGTATACGGCAATCCGAAATTTTTTTAGATCTTTTCATTTCGGAAACGTAGGTGATTTATTTGACGTCGAAAATTATAAATTTTGGAAAGATAAATTTAATTCAGGGTTCGGATTGAAAGGCAAGGACTATGTAAATTTAGAAATAAATATTAGATCTGAAGACGCTTCGGACGATTGTAAAATAAAAGGTAAATATAGAGAAGGTAGATTAACTAAAATGAATATAGATGGTTCGGGTCCCAATTGTTCTAACTTAAGAGAAAATAATAAATTGTAGATATTATATGGACAAATACATTATAGGATTAATAATTTCCTTATTTTTATTCATTGTAACTATTATCCTAGCAATAATAAAGAAAAATTCTCCAGCAGTGGTGAGTTTATATATATGCTCATTTTTATTTTTTTACTGTATTAGCAACTTGTATGAAGATAATTATAGTATTGAGGAATTAATTAACACTTTAAATTTAAGTAGGGGCGATAGTTTAACGTATAAATTTAGTGTTAAACAGGGTATGAAATGGTGTGATATTAAAGGTAACTATACAAATAATCAATTAGAGTTAGAAGAAATGAAATCACCTGAAAATGAAAAACATAATTTGTGTCCAGATATTACAAAATACACTGAATTAAAATTCATTGGTCCAAATTGGCCGAAAGGAACTCCTAAAAGTAAAAGACAAATTGAGCAGAATTTTTATAATTAATTATAGTATAATTATAGTATAATGATTCAAAAAATATTAGAAGGATTTGAAAGAGGGTATCCACTTATTATTTTATTTTCTCTATTTATGTCCTATTTCATGACTCATAAAATAGATTTTTTAATTTTTGGAATAGCTTTGGGTATAAGTTCTTTACTCAATCAGTTTCTGAAAGAATTTGTATTTGAGCCAATTATGAGTAAAAATGAATTTCCTATTTTAGGAAAAGGCACGAGACCAGAAGGAGCAAGAGATTGTAGTAATTTTATTGATCCCGATAATAGATTGTCTTCTTCTTATGGGATGCCTTCAGGTCATTCCCAAACGTCGTCATTTTTTGCTGTTTATTTAATTCTAATGATAATAAATGAGAGATCTTCTAACAATATTAAGATTATAAAAATAATTACAATAATGATTCTTACGATATTAATAATGAGTAGTCGTATTTATTTTGGTTGTCACACAGTTCAACAAGTTACGGTAGGCGGAATTATAGGGAGTATTTTGGGTTATTTATTTTTTTCGTATATGGATAAGATTAAGGGTATATTTAAAATTTGAACCACCAAATCACATAGTATTCTCAAGAATAATCTCTAAGAGTTAAATTAAATATTTAAAATCTAATTGTTAATTAATAATATTATGGAACATCAGGATTGGACACCGGTGTATATTAGAGCGAATAAAGAATTAAATAAGACACCCGATCAGAAAGACAAAGAAAAGAAAAGAGAAGATAATCAAGTTAAATTTGCTTCAGAAAATAAAATAGAAAAACAAATTGAGGATGGAAATCTTAAACACAAGAAAATGGATGTTTCTTTTGGTAAAGATTTACAAAAGAAAAGATTAAGCAAAGGACTAACTCAAAAAGATCTAGCACAGAAATTAAATATCCCCGCTAAGGATATTAATGATATAGAGTCGGGAAAGGCGAAACATAATCCGGGACTAATGAATAAAATTAACCGAATTATGAAATAAAATTAATTATTTTCTTCCTTATTGATTCTAACATAATTAGGATAACACATATCCAATAAAGCCAATGTGGTTGCCGAAATTAATCCAACATAGATTGCATGATTTTGTAATACTCCACAAGTAGGGATAATCTTTGTAGATACGGTAACAACAATAAACATTACAAAATAACGAATTATATTTTGAGTATTTAAGTCAATGTTCATATTTATAATAGAATAGATAATATTAAGTTTAATACTTAAAAAATAATTACATATAAAATATAAATGAGTGAAGAGAAGCAGATTGATTACCTTGAGGTTGACGAACAAATTCCCGGACAAAACTATGTATGCTTGTCATTTGTATCCCCTGAATCTTTAATTCAAAATAAAGAGGCATTCAATACGGCAAAATTCTTACAATCATATTGTAAAGATCAGAAACTTAAGTTTGACGAGGTATATGACAAATATAAGGATTTCACTTACAAACACGAAGATCAACTCCAGAGAGATTATGACGAACAAAATGATTTTCAGACCAGTCTTCGGGGAGTTAAAATTCGCGGTATATTTGATACGAGAGGGGCGGCGGACGCTCAAGCAAAGAAATTATCTACCAGAGATAGTTCGTTCCACGTTTTTATCGGGCAAGTGGGTTACTGGCTGCCTTGGGAACCCAATGCCGACAAAGTGACAGACGAGGTATTCCAAAACAGTCAGCTCAATAATATGATGGAAAAATATCAAGAAAATAATGTTAGTCGCGATATGTTCTATGAAGAACAGAAGAGGGACAAAATGAGGGCCGCGCACGAAGAATTCCTAAAGAATAAAGAAAAAGAGGACAGTGCAATTAAGGATATGGAACCCGAACCCGAACCGGAGTCCGTTGAACCAGAACCAGGAATGCCCGTTGAACCCGAGCCCGAACCGGAGTCCGTTGAACCCGAACCCGAACCGGAGTCCGTTGAACCCGAACCCGAACCGGAGTCCGTTGAACCCGAACCCGAACCGGAGTCCGTTGAACCCGAACCCGAACCGGACCCTGTAAATGTGGGGGGTCCTACAAGTGAGAATAAACTAGATAAAGACATGACCGATTCATTGGAAGGAGAAGACCCTTGGTTGCAGCGCAAGTCGTCAATATCGGACGGGGACTAACGTTATCTACTTTTTTATAATTAATAGAATAAGATGTTTGAATCCCTATCAATATTAGGATCTATTATACTTTTTTCTGTATTAACTTATGCTTTTCAAATGAGAAAAAGGAAATATAAAAAATATGCCACGTCTTGTAATGTTTTATATTACCCTAAAAAAGAGGAAATGAATATTATTGAACCGAAAGACTATAAAAGTAGTCCTCCTAAATTGGGGAACACTGGTTCATTTGGTTTATTATACGATTATAACGAAAATAACGACAATATATTAGACGATTCATAATAATTAAATAAAATATTTGATAGTAAATATGAGATTAAGTCTTTTGCTATTTACAATTGGTATTCTCTTTGTTGTTTCCGGGTATGTTCAGCAATTAGATCCCCAGTGCCACCAAAAATCCGAAATAAGAATTTTACCGAGGAATGTATACGATCAATTAATTAAGGATGCGACTTTATAATTTATTGACAAATTCGGTAATATTTATATTCCCCACACCTTTCGCTATTTCTAGTTATTTCGCAAATATCTCCCGGGCATAATCGGAGGATTTTAGCCATAGCGTCTGTTCTAAGGATAACTGGTAATTGCGCCTTACTAGTATTCGTTTTCTTCAAGATACTATTTTTTTCTATATTATTTCTTATACACCGGTGTTTTGGGACAGTAAAATGTTGACCAATATCAAATGATAAATTTGCGATACTGAATATATGAATATTTCTAAAATAATTAAGATTATATTTATTCAATCCCAAGTCTTCATTTTGTGAAAGAATATTATCGGATAAATTATTAGTAAATAGATATTCTTGTCCATTTTTGTATAAATCTTCAATTGCTTTCTCTAAATTTTCAGTAATGCTTTCGGTAATAATCAAGATAATACTATCTTCGGGATCAATGGTTTCTTTATAAAGTTTGCTTAATTTATCCGCACAAGTCTTAGTTACTTTAAGGGGTGGAGAGTTTAGTTCTGGAAAATTATAGTAAATAATATGAATTTTATGGTCTTTAATTTGTTTGTGTGAAAGAGTTGTATTCAAATTAGTCGCCTTTCCAAAATATAAATCTTCATTTTTTGTAGTTTTCAGATTATACAATTTTTCAATCTCCTCATTTGAATAATCTGAAATACTGGAAATATCCCATTCTGATTCAAGATATTTCTTCAAAATAGAACGAGATTTATTAATTTTATTGATCAAATCCATTATAATTATAATAATAACTTTATTTTAAATAATTATCAAATTTAATATTTAAATTTGGATAAGGATTGTATCCTGCCTTAGTTATTCTCTTTGTTATTCTCTTAGTATTCGTGAGTTTTTTTCTAGATTTCTTGGTTTTTCTAGATTTCTTAGTTTTTCTAGATTGCGTCGGTCTAGATTTCTTAGTTTTTCTAGATTTCTTAGTTTTTCTATAACCACCGTAATGTATTTTTCCACGCGACGACATTATTATTATATATATTTTATTATTTAAAAATAACAAGATATATTATTATTATAATATGTGGGATAAAATTAGTAAATTAAACCAAACTTTAACAATTTGTTCGGTATCTGGTTTAATTGGTTTCTGGATTTATAAGAATACACACGATAAACAAATAAAGACATTGAATTCTGGTGAAAAGAGAATTCCTCGCTTAACGAAGGATAGAAACACTGGTTTTATAGACGAGCGATATCAAGGTGTTCAACGTTTCGGCGACGCGTCTCGCCCCGAGTTAGACGAAAAGTATATACTTACTATTTTCAGTAACGAAAAATTTTATGAAAGTGTTTTAAAATATATACACAAGAAATATCCCCATAAAATAAAAGATTTTTCGTATGAAGAAGAATCAATCGGCACATTCAATGAATTTAGACAACGACGCAAAGAACCCCCGAAAACGATGAAAGTTTTAACTCCGAGAGAATGCAACTTTGATATAACTTATGAGTATGAAAAAATAGATTATAAAATTAATATAGACGTATCGGTTCAACTGGATCATCGCAATAATCCAATGACACTAACTAGAGCTAACGAATGCTGTGGTGCGGATGAAGATATAATAAGTAAGATGACCCTTATAAGTGATAATAAAGAATCTATTATATCATTCGTCGACGAGGCCAACGAAGATACCCGCGAGGAGTATGATAAACGTAAAAGGTGTTCTAGCGAAACATTGAGAATTTTCTATTATAAGAAAGATTATTGGGCACTACTGTCAAAAGCACCGAAAAGATCCGTGAATACAATTTACCTCAAAGAGGGTCAGAGGGAAAAGATTGTAAAACAGGTCGGAACATTTTTTTCACCCGAAACACGAAACATTTATTTATCATTTGGTATCCCCTATAAGAGTGTCTCCATGATATATGGCCCCCCCGGGACAGGGAAGACGAGTATGATCCGAGGCCTAGCTTCGGAACTTGATTGCGATTTATATGTTTTACCGATTACAAAGGAGATGAAGGATACTGATTTTGTGGGAGCATTCAGTTATATTAGCGATAATGAAGGTAAGGAAAAAATTATTGTGATTGAGGATATTGATACATTATTTGAGGAAAGAAAAGAAGGAGATAAATATAATGGTATTACTCTTCAAAGTTTATTAAATTGCCTAGACGGTTTTACATGTATTGAGGGGACAATGTTATTTTTAACTGCGAATAAACCGGAGGTTTTGGATTACGCGATTATGAGATCTTGTAGGATTGACAATAAGATTGAATTGGGGTATGCGGATAAGTATCAGATAAAACAAATGTTTACTAAGTTTCTACCGACACAGGTAGAAAATTTCGCCGCGTTTTATGATTTAATTCGGCACAAAGAGTTTACGACGGCTTGTCTACAGGAGTTTTTATTTTACAATAGAGATTGTGAAAATATTTTAGATATAATGGATATATTTACCGAGATCTTAGAAAAAAATGATCCTAAAAACTTTGAGATAGTGAAAGACGAAAACAAGAATTTTTATAGTTAAGATTATTTACAAGTAGAGCACATGGAATCAAACAGATATCCCGTTTCCGTCCAATCAACCAAATTCAGAGCAGTCCTATTCATACATTCAAGAGTTCTACATAGTGGTGCCCCACCATGATTAATACACGCAGAACATTCGCATTTACTCTTTATAAGGAACTTAGGAGTATCTGAATTAACCGTTACCCTACATTTGTTCGTATAGGGACTTGTTCCTGGCCCAGTCCAGTAATGTTTATTGTGACCATTTTCATTATTTTCAATTCTTTCATTGCATATCCAACACCACCTATGATCCCCACAGTAGATATAATTACACCCGTCGGGTTTTACAGTTTTTATACCACAATGAGGGCATTTTTTAAATTCTCCGTCGTCTATACATTCGTCTCTACTCTTGCATACAACGCAACGAAACATTTCGGGTTCTAATACTAGAAGCCCACCTTCTCCATTACCGCATTCCTTGGGAATATCGCATATTTGCGTAGC
>Ga0307488_10005449_pt1 | contig 10510 bp, 10 predicted proteins | sample SB02metaG_FD_202248 | JGI IMG/M metagenome (GOLD analysis project Ga0307488, IMG submission 202248) | Sea-ice brine microbial communities from Beaufort Sea near Barrow, Alaska, United States - SB 0.2 | ecosystem: Environmental > Aquatic > Marine > Coastal | place: USA: Alaska | collected...
GCTTTTGATACCTACAAAGAGTCTCGAATGAAAAGAAAACAGCTAATTAAAAACTATAAAGGTGCATTTGTGCAAGCTTTGTTAAATGATACTCCAATATCGATAACAAAAGCTTTACAATATTAGTTTTATGACAGACGCTTTTAAAAACATTGCAGTTACCTCTTTTCCTGACATTACTAAAGTTGATTTTAAATCAATTGAAAATCAGTATTTAAAGGTTATTTTAATAAATACTTTTGTAGCATTTTTAGTGTTATTTTTAGGAATATGTTTAGGAGATTATAAGGGGCTTCTTAAATTTATTGAAAACACAATTTGGATTTATTTAACCTTTACCTTATGTTTTGTTTTTACGCTTCTCATAAAAACAATGGAATTTAAAAAAAGAAGATATGTTGTTCGAGAGAAAGATATCTCCTATAAAAAAGGTGTTTTATTTCGAAGCATAACAACAGTACCTTTTAATAGAATACAACATGTGGAAATTGATGAGGGTCCTATTTCTCGATTTTTAGGGCTAGTTTCGTTGCGTGTTTTTACTGCTGGTGATAGTAGTGACGATTTAAAAATTAGTGGACTTTTAAAAGAAGAAGCGGAACAAATAAAAGAATTCATCAGCAATAAAATAGATGGGTAATTCAGAAAATTTTAGCCAATTTAAAAGGCAGTCTAAAAAAGGAATTCTTGTAATTTATCTAAATATTTTATATAAAGCGCTTAGAGCTTTTTGGATTTTCCTTTTTCTTTTTATTCAAAAATTTTCTAAGATTTCAGAAAGTACACTTTTTTATATTTATTTGGGAGTTGCCGCTCTATTTGTTTTTTTCTTAATTAGAGCCTTCCTAATCTTTAAGAATTTTCAATTTAAAATAGAAAATCAGCATTTTATATTAAAGAGGGGAATCATTAAAAAAACAAATACTTCGATTCCATTTGACAGAATTCAGAACATTAATTTTAAGCAAAATGTTATTCAGCAGATAATTAATGTACATGAATTAAATATTGAAACGGCGGGCTCTAGTAAAGCAGAAATTTCAATCAAAGCTTTGTCATTTGAAGAGGCGAGCGCACTAAAAAAAGCGGTTACTGTCTTTAATACAAGTGCTATTGAATCCGAAATTGAAACAGTAGAAAAACCATTGTTAAAAGTAGGTCTATTTGAGTTGATAAAAGTAAGTCTCACAGAGAATCATTTGCAAAGTTTATTGCTTTTAGTTGCCGTTTTAATCGGTTTTTTTCAACAAATTAGCGAGTTATTTGAAAGTTTGGGGAAACAAAATTTATTAGACAATTATATTTCTGAAAATGCATCGGCATTAGAAAATAGTGTGATTATAATTGCTGGATTACTAATTTTTTTAACAATTATAGCGGTTTTAAGTTCTGTGGTTCGAGTAGTCTTAAGACATTTTAATTTAACTGTTTTTGTCAAGAATAATGCGTTAGAGATTTATCAAGGGTTGCTCACTAAGAATTCTGTTATTTTGAAGAAAGATAAAGTACAGCACATTACAATTTCAGACAATCCTATAAAGAAGAAATTAGGCATTTCTTTTATTACTTTTAAGCAGGCAATTAGCGGAAAAGTAAAAAAGAAACAAGATAAAGTTATCAAAATAGTTGGGTGCAAGGAAGCTCAGATTAGTGCTATAAAGAAATTGCTTTTTCCTAATGAATCCTTGGAAGGTATAGACAAGAATTTTCCAGCTTCCTATTTTAAGATTAGACTCTATCTTAGAGGAGCTATTCTTGTTTTTTTTGCAAATAGTATAAGCTATGTGACAACGCATAATAGTGTTCTTTTTTTAGGGAACATTTTCATAATTCCCATGATCATTTTCTTCATTGAATTGAAATTTAGAAAAAGATATTATCTTTTTAATGATGATTTGTTGTTGGTTGCTCAAGGAACTGTGGAGACTCATAAAACGTATGTTCCTTTTTTTAAGGTTCAAAACATTGCAATAAAGCAAACTATTTTCCAAGCGAAAAAAAATGTTGCAGATATTGTATTCCAAACTGCTTCTGGGAAAGTAAAAATACCTTGTATTTCAATAGAAAAAGCACAACAATTATATAATTATACATTATTTAAAGTAGAAACTAGTAAGAAGTCATGGATGTAAAAAGTTATGTAAAAGCAGCACGTTTAAGAACGCTCCCCTTATCTGTTTCCGGGATTATTCTTGGAAGCTATTTAGGAAATCAATTTGTAAATAATTTATCAGAAACCAATATTCAGTATTCAATTTGGGAGTCTTCAATTTTTTGGCTCGCAATCTTAACTACAATTGGTTTTCAAGTATTATCTAACTTTGCAAATGATTATGGCGACGGAATAAAAGGCTCGGATAAAAACAGAACGGGAGAAGCAAGAATGGTAGCATCTGGTGCAATTACGCCAAAGCAAATGAAATTAGCAATGCTATGGACTATTGTGGTTACATTAACAATTGCAGTGCTACTAATATATGTTGCTTTTGGAAGCGAAAGTTTTGGGTTTTCTATTTTGTTTTTGGGTCTGGGAATTGCTTCGATCGTAGCAGCAATGAAATATACGATGGGTACATCTGCATATGGTTATAGTGGTTTTGGCGATCTTTTTGTGTTTCTTTTTTTTGGATTGCTCAGCGTAGTTGGAAGTTATGTTTTGTTCACAAAAGCGCTGGATTTAAAAATATTTTTTCCGGCAATTTCCGTAGGATTATTAAGTACAGCAGTTTTAAATCTAAATAATTTACGAGACAGAGATGAAGATAAAAAGAATAATAAAAATACGTTAGTTGTAAAATTAGGATTAAATAATGCTAAAATATATCATTATTTTCTCTATTTATTAGCGCTTATCTCAGCGCTGCTTTACATAGTTTTAGACTTTAGGTCTATTTATCAATTTATATTTTTAGTCGCTTTTATTCCATTGATTAAAAATATAATAACAGTATCAAAAAATAAAATTCCTGCAGAATTAGATAGTGAATTAAAAAAAGTAGCTTTAAGTACTTTCTTGTTTGCTATTTTATTTGGAATTGGACAACTTTTTTAAAATTTATACATGAAGACAATTAAAGTAATTTTAATCATTATTTCTATCTTAGTTTTTGCTTTTTTAGTGACCGGTATTGTCATAAAAGAAACGAGTTATACAGCAAAGGTTTCTATAGAGAAGCCTTTGACAACTGTTTTTAATAACTTCATGAAAATTGACAGTGTTAAAAACTGGATTCCAGAGATTAAGTCGGTGAAAGCAGTTAATAAAAATAAAGGAATCATTGGAAGTGTTTATAACGTTGTGGTATTAAATCAAGGTCAAGAAATAGCAATGACAGAGAAAATTATGGCATATGTTCCAAATGAAAAAGTGACGTTATTTTTTGATGCAGAAAACATGTTAAAAAAAGACGATTATCTTTTTACAGAGGAAAATGGAGTCACAACAGTCACTTTGAATGCAAGTTGTCAAAGTGAATCTTTTTTAATGGCGTGCATGTTTCCATATTTTAAAGGCACTTTTAAAGCACAAGATCAGTCTTATCTGAATAATTTTAAGACTTTTTTAGAAAAAAAATAAATACATTTCAAGTTGATAAAAGCAACCTATAAAAAGTACATTCTTAACTTTAAAAATCCAAGTGGAACCTCTCGCGGGATTCTAAGAACAAAAGAAACTTGGTTTATTATTTTAGAAGAAAACGGTAAAACTGGGATTGGAGAAACAGGATTGTTTAGAGGTTTAAGTATCGATGATGTTCCTAATTATGAAGAAAAACTAAGCTGGGCTTGTAAAAATATAGACATCGGTTTGCCTTTTCTATTGGAGGAATTCTTTGCTTTTCCATCCATTCAATTCGGTCTAGAACAGGCTTTTTTATCTTTACAAAGCGACCAGCAGTTTGATTTATTTCCGTCTGAATTTACAAAAGGAAGACAGGCAATTCCAATAAACGGTTTGGTCTGGATGGGCGATCAGCAGTTTATGAAAACCCAGATTGAAGAAAAATTGAATACAGGTTTTTCTTGTCTAAAAATGAAAATTGGTGCTCTTGATTTTGAGGCAGAAGTACGGTTGTTAAAATCGATCAGAAAAGAATTCTCATCTAAAGAGATAGAACTAAGAGTAGATGCAAATGGTGCTTTTAATCCTAAAAAAGCCTTAGAAAAGTTAGAGATACTCTCAGAATTAGAGATACATTCGATAGAACAGCCTATACAACAAGGGCAATTGCAAGAAATGGCTTTTCTATGCGAAAATTCTCCAGTACCAATTGCATTAGATGAAGAGCTAATTGGTGTATTTTCTATGGATGAAAAGAAGCGGATTATAGAAACTGTAAATCCTCAATTTATCATATTAAAACCAAGTTTGGTAGGTGGTTTCCGTGGAACTAAAGAATGGATTGATAGCATAGAAAGTAAGAATAGTAAGTGGTGGATTACTTCTGCTTTGGAGAGCAATGTTGGGTTGAGTGCAATTGCACAATTTACACATACTTTAGGGAACGGATTGCCTCAGGGTTTAGGAACTGGAAGTTTGTTTACTAATAATTTTGAGAGTCCATTAGAAGTTAAGAACGGAACTCTTCAATACAATAATTCCAATATTTGGAACTTTAATTTATAATAAAACATGAATTTTATACAACAAGCCTATAAAGGAAAAAACGAATGGTATCATTGGTTATTCACAATTATAGTCCTTTTTTTTGGGTGGCAAATTTTAGGCGCAGTGCCTTTATTTATGGCCGTAGCGGCAAAATCTAAAGATTTAAATCAATTTTTGAAATTTTCAGAAGATAACTTTATGACGGCGGGGTTAGATAAAAATTTCTTACTTTTTTTAATGATTTTAACTTTCTTAGTAGGGTTACTTTTTCTTTTTATTGGGGTGAAGTATATTCATCATAGAACCATTACTTCTTTAGTAACGAGTAGAGCTAAAATTGACTGGAACCGCTATTTTTATGGTTTTCTTGTCTGGGGTATCTTAGCCGTTGTTATGTCTTATGCAGGAATTTTATTGGCTCCAGAAAATTTTACATGGAACTTTAATGCAACACCATTTTTTATTTTAGTAGCGATATCATTTTTATTTATCCCTTTTCAGACAAGTTTAGAAGAGCTTCTTTTTAGAGGATATTTTATGCAAGGAATTGGATTATCTGTAACAAGTAAAAAATTCCCTTTTTATTTTTTGTATCTTTTAATATCACTTAGTGTCATCATTTTTTTAATAAATAAATTTGAATACGATGTACTAAATGTAATTATTGTTTACGTAGCAATCTCAATTTTACAATTTTTTATAACCGATTCAAATGCCTTTTCTAGTTTTTTTGATTCTAACTTTAATCGTTCATTAATGTTTTTTTTTAATTCTAAATTAACCCCTTTATTGATAACCTCTGTTGTTTTTGGGTTGTTACATGGCGCAAATCCTGAAGTGGCAAAATTGGGACAAATAACCATGGTTTTTTATATTGGTACTGGTTTGTTTTATGGGATTGTAACCTTGATGGATGAAGGCACTGAAATTGCTTTAGGCTTGCATGCAGTGAATAACATTACTGCGGCATTTTTTATAACTACAGATTGGACTGTTTTTCAAACAGACGCACTATTTATAGATACTTCAGAACCTTCTGTGACTTGGGAAATGTTTGTGCCTGTTTTTATTCTGTATCCGATAATGTTGTTTTTATTTTCTAATAAATATGGCTGGACAAATTGGAAGGAAAAACTAACAGGTAAAATTATAAAACCGTTAAGTTTAAAAGAGAACAATACTATTTAGATAAAAATGGAGCTTCACAATTTTCATAAAGACTTTAAGTTAAACGGCACTTCATTTGCAACTGTCTATGAGTTGTTAACTTATACAGCGAAGTATTCGGATAAAATTCATCATTTTTTACAAGAGTGGTTTTCTGAAAAAGACTATGTTATTGTGCACACCTCAGGCTCTACGGGAACACCGAAAGCAATTAAATTACAAAAAAAGCAGCTTCAAAATTCTGCAGTAGCAACTGGCAATTTTTTTAAGTTGAAAGAGAAAACAACTGCTTTATTATGTTTACCAATTGAATACATAGCTGGTAAAATGATGCTAGTTAGAGCCGTTACTTTAGGTTGGAATTTGGACGTTATTTCGTCAAATTCGAATCCTTTAAAACAGCACTTAACAAGTTATGATTTTGCCGCAATGGTTCCATTACAGGTAGAAAACTCGATGGATAAATTGCATCAAATTAAAAAATTGATTGTTGGTGGGGGTGCAGTTTCTAATAGTTTACAAGAAAAACTACAAGAGGTCACTACAGAAGTTTTTGCTACCTATGGTATGACGGAAACCATTACACACATTGCTGTAAAAAAGTTAAATAATTTTGGATCATCGAAAGCAACTACTGCAAAGAAATCGCTTCATACAGCATGCTATGAAATTTTACCAAACACAACAATTTATAAAGATGAAAGAAATTGTTTGGTGATAAAAAACACAAATATTTCCGATAAAGTTATTTTCACAAATGATGTTGTGGCGCTAATTTCTGATACTCAATTCGAGTGGTTAGGAAGATTTGACAATGTTATAAATTCTGGTGGGATCAAATTATATCCAGAGAAAATAGAAGCAGCTTTGTCTAAAATGATCAAACAACGTTTTTTTGTAGCTGGTATTAAAGATGAAAAGTTAGGCGAAAGGTTAGTGTTGCTTATCGAGTCTGCGGAGGACAAGTCTGTCGAGGCACTAGATCAACTCAATCGTAAAATGAAGAGCTCAAAGCTATTTTCTAAGTTTGAAATCCCCAAAGAAATTCACTTTATTAATAGTTTTGCAGAAACGGAGACAAAAAAAATCCAACGCAAAAAAACATTGGATTTAATTAAATTTATTTAATATTTTTTATAGTACCATAGAGTGATATACGTTTTGTACATCATCGTCTTCTTCTAGCTTCTCTAAAAGTTTTTCTACGTCTGCTTGTTGCGCTTCAGAAAGTTTGGTCGTTGTTGTTGGAATTCTTTCAAATCCAGAAGATAAAATTTCAACAGTATTTTCTTCAAAGAAGGCTTGAATGGTACCAAATTGCTCAAAAGGAGCATAAATAATAATTCCTTCTTCGTCATCAAAAACTTCTTCAACTTCAAAGTCAATCAACTCTAATTCCAATTCCTCTAGGTCAATGGTAATGTCTTCTTTTTTAATAGTGAAAGTACACACATGATCAAACATAAAAACAACAGAGCCAGAGGTTCCTAAATTTCCATCACATTTATTAAATGCAGATCTAACATTTGCAACTGTTCGATTATTATTGTCAGTAGCCGTTTCTAAAAGAAGTGCTATTCCGTGTGGTGCGTAGCCTTCAAATAATACTTCTTTATAGTCAGCCGTGTCCTTGTCAGTTGCTTTCTTAATGGCACGCTCTACATTCTCTTTAGGCATGTTAGCTGCCTTTGCATTTTGCATAACGGCTCTTAATCTCGAATTTGAATCAGGATTTGGACCACCATCTTTAATGGCCATTACAATGTCTTTACCAATTCTGGTAAAGGTTTTTGCCATTGCTGACCAACGTTTCATTTTGCGTCCTTTTCTTAGTTCGAATGCTCTACCCATTTCTAATGATTGTTTTTTTTAATTTTATGTAACTGTAAGCAAATGTAAAAAATAGTAAGTTGTTTCATAGTTTTTTTGAATAAGGATTTTTTAAAATACACCAATTACCAGCTTTTATCAAGAATACGCACCTATTTTAATTTTATTTAAAATAAATCTGCCAAAAAAACAAAACTTTTATATGTTGTTGGCATTTTTTTGTAAAAGAAGTATGTGTTGTTTAATTCTATTCATAAAAAACGACTTTTTAGAACTTACATAACCATTTAATTTTATTTCTTTATATTTGGTTTGAAAGATCTAAAAATCTAAAAATAAATACGTTATGAATAAAATTACTTTTTTACTTTTCACTTTATGTGCAACTACTTTTTTTAGTCAAGACAAGCTTACCTCGAGTGTGTCTGAATTTTTTGATGGATCCATTTGGGTACTTTCGGATAAAGTAGCGTTTATGTACGATGAAATTAATAATTTAACCGAAGAAACAACGCTGAATTGGAGCGGTGCAACTTCTCAATGGGTAAAAAGTGAAGTAGGTACCTATACCTATAATGAAGGTAATAAGGTTGTAGTACAACTTTATCAAGAATTTAACGGAGCAACTGTAGCAATGCAAAATAGAACCACAAATACGTATAATTTGGAAGGGGATGTAACGCAGACTTTAGAACAAAATTATTTAAATTCTGATTGGGTAAATGATGAGAAAATAGTGCTAGAATATGCGAACGGTAACATCGTTTCTGGGATTAGTTATGAGTGGGATGGATCAACTTGGATTTTGGGAGAAAATTCGGTAAAGATAACCATAAATTACAATACAAATGGCACTTTAGATGCTGCCGTAATTGAGAGTTGGCAAGAGGGTTGGGTTACAGCTGTTAGATTGGTGAATTCTTATGATGCACAGAATAGGGTTATTTTAAGTAGCTCTGAAAGTTTTGAAGGAGCAACTTGGTTGGTTGATGAAAAAGAGGAATATTCGTATGATGCAAATGGAAATGCTTTAACAATAAAAAGATTTTATAATGATAATGGAACTTTCACTTTAGAAAGTGAAGAGATAAATACGTTTGATACTTCGCAGTTAATGGCAGATTTTGCACATCCTTTTAAAGATAAAAATGGTCTTGATTATTTATTTGATGTAAACGTAATCGTTAATAAAATTCTTACGACTACTTCTCTAGATAGAAGGACAACTTATAATTATGGGGAATCGACTGCAAGTATTCCCAGTTTTAATTTAGCAGCCATAAAAGTGTACCCAACTCCTGCAACTGATGTTATAAATGTTAGCATCAAAAATGGTACGATACATAAAATTGACGTATTTAATCTTCTTGGAAAAAAAGTTTTAACATCAACAGAAAGTAAAATTAATGTAGAAAATTTGGCAAAAGGGGTGTATTTGTTAAAAATACAAAGTGAGGATGCTGGTTTTGTGACAAAAAGAATGGTTAAAAGATAATAAGAGTACTTTAAATTTTAGCTACAAATTCAAAGAATTAAAATTCTTGAGTTTGTAGCTTTTTTTTTGTCATTCTTTTTAAAAATAATCTATTTCAATAATTGGTACGTCTCTTTGGCAATCTCAATTTCTTCATTCGTTGGTACTATTAGTATTTTTACTTTAGAAGTTGAAGACTGAATTTCTCTAATTTCTTTAGAAGTTTCCTTGTTTTTTTCTAAATCTAACTCAATTCCTAAAAAGGTCAAGTTTTCACAGGCTAGTTCTCTCATTAATGCAGAGTTTTCACCAATTCCTGCAGTAAAGATAATGGCATCTAACCCGTTTAAAACAGCGGTGTAAGATCCTATAAATTTTCGAATTCGATACCCAGCTAAATTCAAGGCGTTTTTACATGCTTCATTTCCGTTTTCAGCTTTCTCTGAGATTTCTCTTAAATCTGAATACCCTGTTAAACCCTGCATTCCAGATTCTTGGTTTAATAAATGATAGACTTCTTTTTTAGTCTTGTCTAGTGTATTCATTAAGTAGAAAATAACCGAGGGATCGATATCTCCTGAACGAGTTCCCATAATTAAACCATTCATGGGAGCAAATCCCATAGAGTTTTCAATGCTTTTTCCTTCTTGAATTGCAGACATACTGCATCCATTACCCAGGTGAATGCTAATTATGTTTTTAGATTTTTTACCTATATATTCGATTGCTTTTTCTGAAACATATTTATGACTTGTGCCATGAAAACCGTAAGCTCTAATTTTATGTGTTTTTAAAAATGAATTTTTTATAGCGTATTGATAGGCAATTTTTGGCATTGTCTGATGAAAGGCGGTATCGAAAACAGCGATCTGTTTTGCCGACGTAAAAATAGTTTCAGCAATCTCTATTCCTGCTAAATTTAAGGGGTTGTGCAAGGGGGCTAAATCAAATAACGCTCGAATACTTTTTTTAACCTCTTTGTTTACGACTACCGTTTTGCTAAATTTACTTCCGCCATGAACCACTCTATGTCCAACTGCTTTAATTTCGTCAACAGTATGGATAACTCCAGTTTTTGCATCTAATAAAGTTTCTGTAATTTTTTTTAGGCCGACAGTATGGTTTAGAATTGATAGTTTTTTAGTCTTTTTTATTCCATTTTTTTCATGTGAAAAAACAGCTTGTTCTGTTCCGATTTTTTCAATCAAACCAATACATTTTACAGTCTGACTTGGCATTTCGATGAGCTGATATTTCAGTGAAGAAGAGCCAGCGTTTAAAACTAAAATATTCATATTATTCTTGGTTTGCTTGAATTGCTGTTAATAAAACGGTGTTAAAAATATCATCTACAGTGCAACCTCTGCTTAAATCGTTTACGGGCTTATTTAAGCCTTGTAACATTGGTCCGATAGCTAATGCACCCGTTT
>Ga0307488_10005450_pt1 | contig 10510 bp, 16 predicted proteins | sample SB02metaG_FD_202248 | JGI IMG/M metagenome (GOLD analysis project Ga0307488, IMG submission 202248) | Sea-ice brine microbial communities from Beaufort Sea near Barrow, Alaska, United States - SB 0.2 | ecosystem: Environmental > Aquatic > Marine > Coastal | place: USA: Alaska | collected...
GCTACACATCATCCCACGGATGGGACGTTGAGGGTGACGAGATGCCCGAGTACATCGACTGACTTTCTCAAACGGACATTTTCTGTCCGAGAAAGTAACAGATAAAACTTGACAGATGAAAGCAAACGGGATACATTATAAACATAACCAGTCACCACGGAAACACCATGACTACTCAAACCACTCAATCCACCCCAAATGCACAGGCAACTACCATGACCGACAAAATGAACCTTTCATCTTTCCTTCGCTTATTCGACGCACCAACCGATGCTATCGACTACATCCTCAAAGCACACGATGCTGGAAACGTCGAGACCACCGAATACACACTACCTTATTACACATTGGTCAGCCCATCCAAGCCACAGACCGACACTGGCAATGAATACGACAGGCTCGCACAACCACCACGTTTTATCAGTTATGCCTGTTCAACACAAATCCACTCTTACGAGGTCGCCATTACAGGTTTGAGCCTTACGATGGTTATCGAGTTTCCTATGGGTGACTCGGGTGCAATTGACTGGTTCACCAAGAACTTGCAACACGCATTGTCGAATGCATGGGGTGGCTTTGAATGTGAAGAAATTAACATCACCGACCCCTATGATCTTGAGTGTAGCGCACTTGCTTTACAACATGAGACCAACCTTAATCGGGTCTTTGACATCCGAGAGTTCATAACCAAGACCGATACTACCTACATGACAGACGCACAGTTCGAGCGCAATTGTCGAGACCTTGTGGACTTGATTGATGAAAATGAGGCAATCACAGAGCGCATCCAACACATCAACGATGTCCAATACATCAGCCAACTAGGATAAACGGACATTTTCTGTCCGAGAAAGTAACAAATAAAACTTGACAAGTGAAACCAAACGGGTTACCTTATTAGAGAACGGGGAAGAACCCCAAACGTCGGGAGACAAAATGACCTTAGCAGACATTCAGAGAAAACTTAACGCGACAACCGATGTATCCGAGACCTTAAAAGCAGTGGATGCCCAAGCACAGGACAATAGCATGACCCAACAACAACTCATTCAAGACGCTTTCGACCAACTGTTGCACGAACAACGAGTGTCCAACAACGGCTCTATCGAGACCGTAAACCAAAGAGACAACTCGGTTGAGTGTAACCTGTCGAACGGATGGATGGTCGAACGCATCCACTTCACATCGTATTCCACAGGATTACCCATCGTTGCTAGCACGTCCGTTTGTCTCTACGATAGCAAGGGCGAGTTAGTGAGAGAAACAATCTTTACCCACGAAAACAAGGGAGCATGAACATGTCAGCACTCACACTAATTATTGTTAATCTCATGGCTATGGCGATCTACATTCCCTATTTACTGGACAAGGAACGACGATATGAAACCGACACTACACACAAGCCCATTCGCACTGGACATCTTCATAAGGCGTCCACATCCAAATAGCCCATGTGCCCGAGACCATAAAAAAAATAAAGTTAAACCAACGAAAGAACCATCCGATAAGAAGAACGATAAGAAACAAAGAGGATAACGCTATGAACACTACACAGAAAGAACTAAAGCAATTTACCGACGTTTATCATACAACCTATGGTAAAGGTCATATTGTGTCTATCCAGTTTAGGTTTAGAGATAGACTAATCATGTGTTACTTTCCTAAGGTTAAAGAGCATGAATGGATTACAGAAAAGGAATTATTCATGGGTACAGGCGATGTTACTCTTACACCCATTGAAAAGTTGGTGGCAGTTGACAATGTGTCCGATGACTTGCAATCAGCCCTTGAAAACCTGTTCACGATGCCTAGACGATAAATAGGCTCTAAGCCCTGTAAAGCACCCGTTAAGAGCGTTTTGGACTTAGTTGGTGTGATGGGATGGGTAATTATTGTGGGCGATGTAGGGGCTATCTGTTGGCGTTGTATGATGTGTGCCTGAATGCTGGTTGTATCAGAGCCCTACACTTCCCATTCTAGCGCACCAATAGCCAACTCACACATACCCTACCGTACTACCCTACCCCCCGACAACCCCACCAGTACCGAGAGAGTACCACATGACACACGAATTAGGCACACTACACACACATTTCCAACGCACGGGCTTGTTCATCGTGATCCTATCCGAACAACGCATAGGCCTAAGGTCTATAGACAACGGGCTTACCTACTACATCAACAAAGCAAACTTCAGTTCCCAATACAAGCCCCTTACACACGGGTTTGCACACACATCTGGTGTCTCGGACAAGTGAGCCCTCGCATGCTACATTCACAGCATCCACACACACTTGCTACATTCACAGCATTCACGAGATCACACACCCGTTATCACGCATTATCAGCAAACACGCATTAAGCGCATGAATGACGCATTCGCAGCATGCACATCTATGGGCGTGTTTTTTCGTAGAAAAAATCACTCACGCATAGGGACGTACCCACACCAACCTACGGTTTAAGGCCACGGATGAAGAAGTTGGTCTATTTCGATTTGGGCAATTTACTTTACATAACTATGATCTTAAAGCCCACCACAGATATACTTTACATAACTATGATTCTAAGGTCTTAAATGACACCTTGCGGGTGCGTAAATGAGATACTTTACATAACTATTAGAGGTGTTTCCCTTAGACGGAATGGAATTTCTTTTGCGTCTAGACCTCCCCAGCTCCGGGAGACATAGAGGAATTACCCACGATAACACAAAAAAAAGTGACCTCATCGCCTTGACAGATAAACCACAACGGGATACATTGATAGAGAAGAGAGAAAAACTCTCTACTAACCATCCACCAAGGATTTAACATGAATACAACATTTGAATGCGTTTGGGACTACTTCGACGCTAACCCATTACCACCTCTATCCTCAGACATTGACTTCAGCGATGATGATGAGAGTGAGAGACTTGAGATATTTGCTATCGAGGCTCTCGATTTGGTCTTTGCGACTGAAATTGAAGACTTCGATTGTCACGATGCCATTAACACCATTGCCGATTTCTACGAGGTAGAGAGATCCGATCTACTCGAGTACTACGACAATAAATTCTAATCGGACAGAAATTGACCGATTGGGACTTGACAAACTTTCTCAATCGGTTACATTACTAGAGAACAGAGAGAAACCATCCAACAAGGGCTTAACATGAAACTTAGAATTACTTACAATAACGGCATGACCGAGACGGTTATCATTTCCATGGAATGTTCAACTGAGGAACTCATCGCTAAAATCGAACACTACGAATACAACCCAACCGTTTCGAATGTTGAGGTCAGCGAACTCGAAAAACCCGTCGGCTTCTTCAGAATGTAAAGAAACACCAACCCAACCCCCTATCACAGGATTTCACATGACTACAAAATTACCTTACATTGGCTACGACAAGCCCTTAACCGAAAGCAACAGTATCTTTGCTTACAGCGAGAGACTCGAGAGAGGTGCGAGATCCTTCATCGAACTTATGAAGAAAGGAAAGTATACACGTGGTGAGATGTCCGATACCATCGTCGAAGTATGGCAAGTCGACCTTTTGGATTTGGCTTGCATCATCCATGATGACCCAGAATGGCAAGAGTTTATGAGAAACGGACAGAAATTGACCGATGAAGTAACAGAAAACATTTGACAAACCATCCCCAACCGATTACATTATAAACAACAGAACAACTCAGTTCTCTTTAACCCCCTCAGTCCTAGGACAATTATCATGGCTATCAACCAATTTGTAAAATTCCAATCTCTCGCTTACTCTTACAACAACAGTTCTCTTTACCTCGGAACCGATAAGGTCGAGACCCCCGACCGTTTAGTCGAACAGTGCGTTCTCGCATTCAACCAAATCCATGATGACATCACCGATGCTATCAAGCGTAAGTCATGGGGATACATGGAAAGATGCTGTGAAGACAGTGTTACACTCTATGACTTGATGACCAAGTTAGACATCAAAGATGCTGTTTATGCCATCATCAGAGAGCAACGGTCATAAATTGACCGTTTGAGTAAGAGATAATACTTGACAATCCATTCACCCCGTGTTACATTGTTTACAAGAGAGCAATTCTGTTCTCGAAACCCCGATCCTAGGAGATCAACCATGGCTTTTATCGTAACAACCCTTAACAACTTTATCGGAACCTCAGAACCAACATTTGTAGGTACAACTCAAATTGACGGCTATGTCATGAGAGGTTGTGTCAAGGTCAATGTAGTCCTTCGTAAGATGCAAGGTGGCATGCTCATGCCCGTCCTAGGTACTACCGTAACCCTACCCTATGGGTCAGGTAAGGTGATAGGCTACTCGGATGAGCGTCTACTTGTGGACGTTACCGAGTTTAACGATGACTACGAGTTCATCAATGCTGATGAAACCGAGATTTACGATGCAAGCGAGACAGTTGCACGTCGTAACAGTGCGCTACGTAGTTCTCTTAGCACCATCATCAGCGATTACAATCGCCTCTACCGTTCAGAAGAGACAGGTATCTTGCCTAAATCGCGCCAAGCAAAACTAGACAACTACATCCCCGAGATTACCGACACCACAGTGTGCGTAACCCTCAAGGGTCAATTCCTCAAGGGAACGGACAAGGTGATTGCTCAAACCATCGCAAAGCCGAAATTGAGCCCCTTAGAAGTCCGTAAGCAACGAGCCTTAGAGGTTGCCGAGATCCAACGGATGACCGATGCAATGCTAGACGGTGAATCGGCACCATCGGGTATCCAAGATGAATTGGATGAAATGTACGGTGATGATGATGGGGAGTTCTAATCCATCGCCCCTATGGGGCTTGTAGCATGTAGGCTCTATGATGTCGGTAGCCCCGACGTTGTAGGGCTTTTCTTTTATCCGAGACATATACTTTACATAACTATGAAGAGAGGACAACGGAATTCGCATTCGGACATATTCTGACCGTAAAGGTAGCCTTTTAATTTGACAAGGTAGTCCAAACGTGATACATTATAGTATCACCAAGGAGTTTACATGTTAGAAGGAATTATCAACATCATTATCGCTGCAAGCCTCATTTTTTGGGGACTTTGGCTACTCGCATTCATCTCGTTACTATAATCAAAGGATCCAAAATGAACAACCGTAATCAAACAATCGCCATCTGTCTTATTTTCACCGTTGCTATCGGCTATGTAGCCGTTTGCTTTTGTGATATGATTTCAATCTTCTTAACTCTCGACACTACCGACATCCTAGGATCTTCAATGCTTGCATTCAAACCATCATTTTCAGTTTCACCCCTCGTCTCAAAGTCTCGCAAATTCGGGGAGTCTAGCAAGGGTCGTTTGTTCTGTGGTCTACACACCCCAGCCTACCGAGTGCTTAATCATGTCTCTAAAGCCCTGTTAGACTCGGGACTTTACGGTGCATGCGTTGTGATGAACTCACGTGGCTACCACAAGCACATCTCTTATGAGTCCCTATTTTCCGTGACTATCTCACATGGCTACAGCGCCGTCACCATCGGGGCTAGAAAGATATTTGCTGTTGATGAGAACACCCGAACCATCTATCACATCGATAGCACGGGACGTTTACACACCACCCCGTACCATCAAGGCTATGACATGACAGACGTCATCTCTCAAGTGTCCGAGGCCATCGAGGTTCTAGCCGATTGCTACGTTGCCCCAGTTATCGAGTACGTAGAGCCTAAGAAAATTTGGTGGACACTCAAAGAAGTTCGGTTGGACCGACCTTATCACCCACCTATCAAGGGTCGTAGTGTGTCGGTAGTAGCGAAGTTTTTGAGGAACTCAAAGACTCCTGTTAGATGGTGTGTTGACTGGATGGATAGAGATAACCCATCAAATGTAAGACAAGAAAAAGGTGGATGGTACACAGCCTACAAGGTCGAAATTGACGGGGTTGTAGCGTGGCTCCCCCATTCCATTCTCGGGGGCTTGCACAACACCCCATTCACTCACAAGAACCAAAATGCCTGTCGTCTAGACGTCCCTGAATGGTGGGTGCTTAAGAACATCACCGAGCATTTCGTAGCACCGTTCTAATCCATCGGTAGCCACGGCAAAGGTTTGTTTGTTGCCTTTGCTTTTTTGGCTGTGTTTTTAACGTGGGCTTTTTTGTGGGGACCCCCTCCCCCTACACCCTCGAGAGAAGCGATGAAATAAGTACTTACGTATGAGAAATGCCGGACGAGCGCAGCGAGGTACATCAATACCCTCTACAAAATTTCCGGGATTTTTACTTTTCAAAAATTTCCTAAAAAAAATTTTACAGTTTTTCGCTCCCTAATTAAAACAGGGGGATTACATTATGTTATTATTTGCGCTGCTATGGGCATGTTCAGACACAATCTTGAACGAGGTTAAAAAACCGAGCATCATCGTTGCACCGGAGCTATTAGATTTCGGGCACCTATTATCCGGACTAGAATCGGACACGATGACAATTACAATAAGCAATGGAGGTTCAGCTGACCTCATTGTGGATCACTTAGAGCTTGAAGGAGCGAATTATTTTGTAGATACAAATGGCTTTGTTGTACCAGCAGGTGGTTGGCATCAGATCCAAGTCGGTTATAGCCCAGAAACATTTGAGCATAATGAAGGCTACATAGATATCTATTTAGAAGGCGATGAAGAGGCAGCACAGAGCGTTTGGCTCAATGGGAATGGTGATGCCCCGCTAATCAATGTAATGCCCGCAGATCATGATTTTGGAGCTCCTCTGTTGGGCTGCGATGTTACAAAAGAAATCATGATACAAAACGATGGAAACGTGGATCTTGTCATTACCGACATCGATATCATGGCATCTGTACCACCCGACATCACAATCGACTTTGGAACCCTTCCAGAGTTTCCATGGTCCATCCCTCCGAGTGGACGAATTGCGTTTTTCGCCAACTATCTGCCGCTTGATGAGGAACCAGATACAACGATATTCGACATTACATCATCTGATCCAGCTACACCGATTTATGGGGCTTTCACTGAGGGAGCGGCTGTATTATCAAACGAAGTAATCGAAAGATGGATTCAGGAAGCAACAATTATTGTCGATATCATCTGGATCATAGACAACTCAGGGTCGATGATGCCATTCCAAAACCTTTTAGGTCAGAACATGGCAGACTTCATGACCGTGTTCCTGTCTTACACGCCGGACTTTCAAATGGCGTTTATAACAACCGACAGCTCCGATTTTGTGTACATTCCAATTGACGCAAGAACAGCATATCCCATTGATGATGCAATTGCAACAATAGATTCTATTGGTGTTGCCGGAAGTGGCTGGGAGAAAGGGTTACAAATGCTTGAAGACTGCATGATATCCGGAGACTGCGCTCAGTGGATGAGACCAGATGCTAAATTAATAGCAATTTTCTTATCTGACGAACCTGATCACTCTTCAAGTACTCCTAACTATTTTATAAATTCATTCGATGCTCTTAAGCCCGACGCGTTTGTACCATTTGCGATCATCGGAGACCCTCCTGGAGGCTGTCCGGGACAATCGGGATGGAACACCCAAGCTGGTTGGGGTTACTACGATGTAGTCCAACATTACGCCTCTCAATGGTTCTCTATTTGTGACGAAGATTGGGGTGCACAACTCGAGTCGCTCGCACAAACGATTTCTGTTAAGACGATTTTCGAGCTGGGTTCTGAAGACCCGCACGTCGACACGCTTCGCGTGTGGATTAATGGACAACTAATGGAATCCGGTTGGTCTTATGACGAATCTGTCAATTCAGTTGTTTTTGAATTCGAATATGCTCCGGAGCCTGGAGATACCGTTGAGATAGGATACTCTTCTTGGGGTTGTGGGGAGCAATAGTGTCCCAAAACTGTCACAAGAATGGAAAAGAGTGATTGAAGAGAAAAAAATTTGGCGAAATCTTTTATTTGGGCTTGTCATCTGGGTCTTTGACTATTTAAGGTAGTCAAATGAGGTATTTACGATGAAAATTCGCATAAAAAAGAAGGTTGCTCTCGAAGAAGTGAGTGGAGCCTCCGCTGGGGTTGGTTTTGCCGCACCGATTGGTGATGCTGCAACAATAGCAAAGTTTAATGAGGACGAAGAAGAGAATTCAAGACTTGAAGAGATGTATTCTTCCCAAGTTACCCCCGGTGTGGGAATTCCGAGCGTTTCTGCTGAAGATGAGTTTGAAGGATACCTCGAACGGTCTGATGCTCAAGGTCTTCAGAATGTAAAAAGAGAAAATGAAGACAAACAGGAAGATTCGGACAAAAAACTGCAAGAAATTCAACGATTTCGCAAGAAAATGCTGCGAAACCTTCGAAAATAGTGTATAATGTACCTAGGAGGTATCAATGAAAAAATTATTTGAAGTTATGGGCAAACTAAAAGACAATCGTAATGGAGATGTGGTCACTTTTGACTTCGACAACACCGTTGTCAAGTCTTTTTTGAACAAAACTGTTGATGGCGAAGAGCAATATCAGTTCGGTGGGGTCAATAAGGAGATCATTAAGCGAATTAAAACGTTTAGAAATGAGGGTAAGACAGTTTTTATCGTTACATCTCGACAAAATGACTTAGAAGAGGGTGAAAATTCGATAAAATCATTACTAAAAGGCCTCAAGATTGAAGTTGATGGCGTCTTCTACACCAATGGACAGCCAAAAGCACAGAAACTATATGAGCTAGGCTCTAGTTTGCACTACGATGACGACCCTGTTGAACGAGAAGCCATTGAAGCATACAAGAATCTACATAAAGATTTCAAGATTTTAGCAAAAGACCCTGAGGAGTTGCTTAAAGATGTAAGTGCCATCTCAAAAGGCGTGGTTATAACCTCCGATCAAAAGTTCATTATCGCTGAAAGGTCAGATTCCCACGAATGGGACGCGCCCGGCGGACACATACAAGAAGGTGAAGAGCCATCTTTTGCATTTTATAGAGAAATCAAAGAGGAATTGGGCATTGAAGTACAAGAAGTTCACTTCTTAGAGGCACTTGAGACAACATGGGAAGGTGTAACTAAGGATTCTTTCTACTTTATTGGGAGAATTGACTACTCATCAGACCAATTAGAAGGAGTAATAGACTTGCAGTGGGAAGTCTCGGACTATTTCTGTGGCGACTATGAAGAATGTCTAGATAAAACCAAGGGAAATGCAACCCAGAACCTCACAAACGTAATGCAATTGCTGCAACACCAGCAAGAACTACTCGAATCATATCAACCTCACTCAAAAGGCCATGCAACTAAGAAGAGACGCATGGTTGGACTTGGTGGAAGTAAGACTACAGGCGCAACTGGACTAGAAAGAGTGAAAGATCACTCTAGATCAAAGTCTGCACCTCCAGGTGCTCCAGGTGGTGGATCAAACCCAAGTCTTGAAGAGGGCGTTGGTGAAAAATCACAAAAAAAAATTAAAATTTCTATCATTTCCGACCTTGATGAGAAAAAGAAGAGAAAAAAACGCAAGAAGAAGAAAAAAAGCAACAGAAGACAATCATCTTATTGGCCGTATGGCGGTTTTGCTGATTATTCTGGTGGTCATAGCGATAGTGATGGCGATGGCGACGGTGGAGGAGGAGAATAATGTTAAATGAAGAAGAAACAATTGGCTATTATATAAAAACAAGCTTATTTATGCTATTTATGTTGGCTATTGGTGTATTTTTGGACCCAAACTGGGCGATCATTGCACTCTTAAGCCTTATTTACTTAAAAGGAGACAAAAAATGAAGATTTCTAAAGAAAAACTGATGAGAATCATCAAAGAAGAGTGTGATTTGGCAAAAAAGGGTTCCGCAATGGATCATATTGACATGGAAGGCGAGATGGCTAAGAGACAATTGTCTCAAATTGCTGAATATGCGGCAGAATTAGACCAAATGCTCATGGATGATACGCAATTAGAGGCTTGGGTACAAGCAAAACTCACTAAAGCAGCTGATTACATCAAAACAGTCAAGCATTATGTCGAATATGGCATGGAAGAAGGTGCATATGACCAAGTTAATGGCGAAATGGTCAACCAAATGGAGCCAACCGTTGTAAATACTCCGGAAATAGTCGAAATCGGACCAGATTTTAAAGAAATTTACTAAAATGTCGACTAAAGATGACGAAAAAGACTCAAAAACGTTCAAAAACTCGAAAAATAAGGCTCTAGGGTCATCAAAAGTCAACAAATTTAAGCCTGGTGATCTAGTAACTTGGAAAACTTGGCAGTTTGACCTTGAGGCAGAGTCGTGTGGGGACCAAGAAGGACTCTTAATCGAGATAATAGAGGAAACTAGGCTCGAAAACATAGTGCTTATAGCTAAAATCTTGCCTTTTGGGGTCGCAGAATACGAGTTTGTACCGTTATTTTCCTTGTCAAAAAGCAATAATAGGAACTAATTATAGCATGTCTTGTCAAATAAAAAACAACACCAACCTTGATTTAACCGATTTACAATCACATTTAGATGGAATGTATGATCATTTCAATCAAAAACTAGGCTTCCAGAAGCCTCCTGTGATCGTTTTCGATT
>Ga0307488_10005451_pt1 | contig 10508 bp, 2 predicted proteins | sample SB02metaG_FD_202248 | JGI IMG/M metagenome (GOLD analysis project Ga0307488, IMG submission 202248) | Sea-ice brine microbial communities from Beaufort Sea near Barrow, Alaska, United States - SB 0.2 | ecosystem: Environmental > Aquatic > Marine > Coastal | place: USA: Alaska | collected 2017-05-06
CAGTTTCCCGCGTGCCATGCAATGTCCTTGTCTGGTACGCTCCGATAGATCAGCCCCGACGAGTACACGTTGTAGTGGGCGCTCGCCTTAGAACGTGGATCGGCAAACCAATGGGCAGGACCATAGGTCCGGTTAGGCGGCCCTTCTGACGTGTGCATAACGATCATTTTGATCTGATCTGCTCCACGATTGGCCGACGTTTGAGCTTTGCCGTGAGCCGGAAGCTCCTTGATCGAGAGGCTGAGCAAGCTCATGGAGATAGCTCCGTTTGGGCTGCGCTTAGTCCGATGCGTCGGCGACGACCCGCCCCGATCATGATCATGGCGACCGCAGTGCCGCCTGCAACCCAACCCCACCAAGGAATCCGCTTAAAGGCGTAGGCTATTTGAGCGGTGTACCCACCCGCAGATCCTGCTGCCTGAAGTGCTGCATTGACCTTGCCTGCGTTCGACGTGACGCGCTCCAAGTGCAGGTGGTCGGACTCCACGAGAGCCTTGGCCCCCAGACGGATGGCTGACGCCTGCATTTGCTTGATCTGCGATGCGGTCTTGTCCCGCGTACGCAAATCGACCGCGTCGGCCCGCATGTGCCGAGACAAGTAGCGACCCCGCTTCACCTGGGCGGTGAGCACAGCCGTCATTCCAGCCACGTCGGTCTTGCCTTTGGCCAACACCTCGTCAATCAAGTCCTTCTGCGAATACAAGGAGCGGACAGCCGCGTCCCCTTCCTTGACTCGTTTGTAGCTGACTGCGGAAGCCTGACGCGACGGAGGGCGCGTACCCGACGTGATGGTCAGGTCAAACGGAAGCTCCTCGTCCATACGCTCAACGAAGCCACGCTGGGCGGCGCTCACGTTCGACGTGGTGGCGATGGTGACGACACCAAAGCCGTCCCAGACTGCTCTACGTCCACGGATCATCGGAGTTCTCCAACCAAGGCAGTGACGCCGGGGGCAAGCTCAACCTTACGGAAAGAGCCCTTCAAAAAGGCGCTCGCGGACTTCACGCGGATTCGCGTGTACCCGTTGAGACGTTCAAAGCTCTGGGCTGAGTAGCCGTGTTGCTTGGCCCAACGGCGGGCGCTGCTGGTCGTAGAGAAGTTGTCGTCGGAGAAGACGAGGGTGCAGACCTTGCCGTCAGCCTCGGCTGTTGTGACGGGGGCGTTGCGGCGTGGGTTTTTGTGAATGTCTTGCGGGTAGGCCGGATGGGCGTAGGTGTAGGCACGTACCTGATCATCGAGTAGCTCTAAATTACCGGACAGCTTGACGATCTCAGCCGGAAGAGGCTCTCCGTTGGTAACGTAGATCACCTCAAGCTCGGACTGCATGCTTTTACCGAAAAGGGTGTAGGTCGGGTTGAGAATGAATCCAGGGTTGGATCCAAGTGCACGTACGGTAAGGCCCGAACCTGCTGCATACCCGGCCTTCGCCGCAGACCGCCAGTGGTTGATCATCTGAGCCTGCGCAAGCACCTCCGCGTCGTACTTGTTGCCTGCGTAGCCTGGACCTGTGTAAAGCCACGGTGTCCAGTGGAAGGGGAAGCCTTTCACTTGAGCCCATGCCTCAGAAGCCCATGGAGGCGTAGGCCGAACGTAGTTGCCCTTGCCGTAGCTCAACTCAGTCCAAGAAGAAGGCGGGTCAGCCTGTGATCCTGAGCTACGGGACGGGAGACTGATGCCGGAAGGGATCTTCCAACCGGGCAAGTTCCGCTGTTGCTTCACCCAAGCACGCGCAGCTTGCCAAAATGAGGACGAACCTGTTTGGCTTGCTATTTCTTCCCCTTCTGGCGACCAAGAGAACGCACCCCATTTGGTGTTCGCTTGAGGATCACCGGACGCGGGTGTATTTACATTCAGGCCCCGGAAAAGAGGGCGGTTGCCTGGGTCAAGGATGTCCGGCCACAATCCGGCAGCACGCGCAAGTACGAGGTAGCGGAGAAACTTGGCGTTTTTCTCGTAGTCATTGGCCGGTCCCTTTACCGCACCGATCGCGGCCTCAATCGCATTCTTGAGCTGCTTTTGTGCGCTTGTTCCCCACGACTGTTGGGGCTTGGAAGAGAGAAGCGAAACAAGTGAGGCGTGCAGACCTTCAATGGCCGAAACCTGCGTCTTGCTTACGATTAACGTACCGCTTGGGTTCCGGCGACGTAGCCCCAATCGTTCATGGGTGAATCCGATCCTGTCGAGCATCGCCCAGTCCCCTGGGTTGAGGCGCAGTCTTCCACCGAAGCTCTCCGTCTCCTGATTTAAGCGCGTCCAGTCAGGTTGGTCCGCGCTGCTTGTGACAGGGCGACGGCTACTGTGTAGAAGGGCCTTGACCGTCACATGGCTTCCTGTACGCTTGTCGTGGTAGCTCCGAGCGAAGCCATTGCCGTTCATGCGGAGACGAGAAGCTGTGTAGTGGCGCCTTGGGTTTTTGGTGAACAAGGAGCCAGCGAAGCCCAAGCCAGAGTTGATACCCGCCTTGACCTGATCAATGTGGCTCGCTTCGACGCCAGCAGCCTTCGCAGCCTTCTTTGCGTGCTTCGTCCATTCAACTGCGTTGTCCGCCCATACGTCAAGTAGAGAGGCTGCACCTTGCGTCTTCGCTCCTTCTACGGTCTTGGGAAGGGACAGCCCTGCGGACAAGGTAGGCGACCACGTAGTTCCCTTGTCGCCCGACATGATCTCGCCTACGGGAACCCAAGCCCAAGGCAGCTTGCTCGTCGGAAGGTAGGCTTTACGTGCGGCGCTTGTGATGTTGAAGACGGAAACAACCAAGGGAGGCTTATCCTTTTGCGCCTCGGTAACGGTGATGCCCGAGAACACCATGTTTGTGGGAAGCGAACCAAACGACTTCGCTACGACGTTGGACGCAGAATCCGGGGAATCGTTAACGCCGAAAGGCAGGCCCCAGGTCATGTCCTCTTGCTGTTGCACAAGAACGTGCTTGCCGTCAGACACAAAGGCGGCTGCGATTCCCAGCTTCTTTTCAGTCTTGGCCGCCTTGTTGGCCGCCTTCAACTCAAAGTCAGGAAGTGAGACGATCTTGCCGGTCGCTACCCCTTTGACGTCAACGTACTGCCACGCGCCGTTGGCGAGAAAAGGAAAGTCGAGCACGGACGTCTGCCCATTGAGCGTGGCTTGGGAGTTGTAGGCATCCTTGTTCACCGTGACGTGTTGAGCCGCTGCGTCCCTGGCTTCTTGGTTCAACGCAAAGACGTACACACCCTTTTCCATCCAGGCGTCAGACGCAGGCAGGGGTAACGAGCCCTTCAGGTTTACGTGCGTTCCATCCGGTTTGAGGGCGCGATAGCTGCCGCTCCCCAGCTTGGTGTGGACGGACAACCAACCGCCGTCAACTGGCGTCAGATAGTAGCTGCCCCACCCCGGAACAATGACGGCTCGCGTGGGTTTTTGAGCGGTCTTGGCTGTTGTATTTGTCCAGTAGTCCAAGGTCGTAGAACTGAGCAACGCCGAAGCGCGTGCCGCAGTCGCAGATGCAGCAATCTCGACACCGCTTGGCACCGGAGGCGTTGTTTCTTTCAGCAGCGAGTAAATATTCGCCATTTGGTTGTACGTCATCGACTCAGAAGGGCCACGTACAACGAATGTCTGCGTCGGTGCGGGTGCTTCCAATACGTCAACCAAAGTCGACTGCGGAACCGACCCCTCAACGTATCCGCCGCTGGGTAGAAGTTTGGAGTAAACGCCGCCTGTGGCCTTGGCGTAGACCGCGGACAGCTTGCCTGACAGGTAGGTCGTGATGAAAGCGCCGTCAGGCACATCGATCAACTGATCCGTCGTGTAGATCGGCCAGTAGTTGAGTCCATACGGCAATGACTTTGGCTTTGACTTTGGCTTTGACTTTGACGTTGGCGTTGGCGTTGACGTTGGCGTTGGCGCATCCACAGGGACGGTTCCTGCGGCTTGCTCCCAGGTCTGAGCAGGACCCGGAACGGACGATGCAGGCATGGGCGTGGGCGCGGGTGCAGACGTAGCCTGAGCCCACAGCGGGACGATGCTGGGGACACCTACGATGCTGAATGCACCCTTCTTGGACCAGCCAGATTTCTTGGTCCGAAGCAAGGAGGACTTTTCAAGTGCTTCAGCGGTTGGCGCCTTTTTTACCATGTCCCACGCCAGCTTTCTCTGTTTCGTGTGCGGCAGTACCTCGCTTCCGTTGCCGATGTATACCAGTTGGTAGTCACCCTGCGGCATGTAGTTGGCCGTGACCCAGGCGTACAGGTTTTTGCCGGTTACAGTACCTTGAGACGTGACCTCTCGGACGCTGGGTACGCCTTTGTACGACGTCCGAACCCATAAGATTTGAGACAGCGACGTTTTTTCTGAAGTCTCGACGTGGCCCACGAACATCGTGCCCTTGGGGATCTTGCCCAGGTCGGTTTTCGTCTTTGGCTTCTTGATGATCTGGCCGACCACGGCGTTCGGTAGCGCCTTGAAGGGTGACCCCGGCTTAGCCACAGGCACTGACACAAACGATTCTCCAAATCCAACCAGGGGTACAGACGTATCCGCCGATGCAGGGATTGAGTACACCTTGATCGTGTTCTGCTTGCTCATCGCGTCCCACAGGTAATATGAAGTCCACCCTTTTGGGTTCTTCTTGGGTTCGCCTGCTTGCAACGCCAGCCATGTACCGTCCGCGTCCTTCTGTAGCCAAACGTGAGGCTTCGCTTTTTTGTTGACCGTTACGGAGATGACGGTGCCCACGGGGAGCGCTTCAAGTGAGTTCACGGACGTGACGACCTTGCCGGGAGACGCAGACGCAGACGTAGACGCAGACACAAGAGGCCCACCTGACGCCAACAGTGTCTCCACCCATTCTTTCGCGTCTTTTATACCAACGCCAGTCAGGCCACGAACGAGCTTGACAGCTTGGTCCTTGCTGTCGTCGTCCAACATGCCTTTCAGTTTCGCGATCAGGATGGGGTTGGAGCTTAGAGCGTCGAGCTTGAAGTGCCAGTCAATGCCCTTGTCTTGGAGGCGCGCAGATAGCATTAGAGAACGCTTCTGCATTAGCTTCGCGAATGTCTTGGGGGCCGTTTGAGCTTGTATGCCTGCCCATAGTCCAATGTCCTCGGTCGTGGTCCCCGCAAGCAGCGCCACCCGACGCATACCGCTGATGAGTCCCCCCTTCTGAGCTTGCCCAAAGACGTCGGCCTTCTGCGTCCAGAACTTGGTGATTGCCGGAATAGAGACAAAGTCTGTGACCTTTCCATCAAAATCAGGCTTGATCTGCCCCATCGCCTTGTAGTAGAGCGCCCCGCCCGGATCCACGCGCAGGAAGTGCATGGGGCTGGAGGACAAGAAGCTCGTGTTGACCATGAGGTTGTCGCCGCCCGTACCGTAGGCGTCCCAGTTGGCCATCCAGACGTCTGCGATAAAGCCGCGAGCGAGGTCATTCTTTTCCGTTGTGTTGTGCCCCATGTTCAACTTGCCGACACCGACGTAGCCGTCTTGCCAAGGGCTGATGATGACCTCGGCTTTTTGTATCTCAGGGTTGGAGTACCCTGCGGCCTTCCACTGCTCCCAATGCACGGAAGCCGCCCAGCGGAGATCCGGCGCGTTGATGCCCATGCTTCGGTAGAGCGTAGCTGCGGTTACTTCGTTGGCTGCGCGCCTTCTCGTGTTGGGTCCGTTCGTCGCTGGATAGTCCCTGCGGGTCGACTTGACGTAGTAGACCTTCCCTGTCTTTGAGTCCTTGGCGCGGAAGCCATCACCTGTGCCGCCCGTCTTGGCCTTCCAGAACATCAACCGACTTGCGACCCCTCTGACGCCGCCGTCCTGCCAACAGGGGTCGGGCTTGAGGATGGGGAAGAGGTAAGGAGGCGGCGGGTTGGGGTCGCCCAAGGAATCTGCTACAGGGGAAGCAGGAGCAGAAGCCGGTGCAGGAGCGGGAGTGGGAGTGGCAGGAGCGGGAGTGGCAGGAGCGCCAAGCCCAGGTGCAGCGTCGTTGTAGCCATGGGACAAGGCCCAGTCTTCGATCGAATCTGCACGATCCAAGAGCTTGTATGCGATGGACCCCGCTTCATACTCGTTGAAACCGGCCCAGATTGCTGCGTATTTGCAGGTTTTGGAGGATTCAATCGCAAGGATGCGCTTCACCATCGGGAAGGTGATCGATGGATCCTTCTTGGCCAGAACGTAGCTGTACGCGGCTGTTGGGTTCACACCTTTGTCCAGCATTCCAGTCAACTGAGGAGTTGCGTCCTTCGTGAAGTGAGCCTTTTTGCCGTCCGTGCTCTTGAGCAGTCCTGTGCCCTTGTACTCCAAGGCGCCGCCTGCCTCGATCTTGATGAAGTGCTTGAGGTCCGCGTAGGCGTAGTTGTCGCTGACCAACGTGTTGTCCCAAGGGGTGTTGCCCACACCAAAGGCGTCGTGGTTGCCCAGCCACACGTCTGCGAGGTAGTGCCACTTGGCCAACTCGATCAACTGACCTTCCGTCCATGCACCCTTCGCGTCCACACTACCGCCCTTGACGTAGGGCGAGTAGTAGCCTTCATTCCACGGCGAGATCACGGCGACACCCGACGGGTTGCGTCTGCGGTTGCGGCGTCTGGGATTACCCTTCACGTCCACGACAGTGCACTGGCGGGCGTCTGGGGCGTTGATACCGAGCATCCGGTAGAGGCGCAGGGCCAGGATCTCAGACGTAGCCTGTGCAGTACCGGGCCACTTGACGTAGAACTTCTTTCCTGTGAGCGGGTCCGTCATTACCCCGCCGTCCGTGGAACCTGCCTTCTTGCCCTTCGTCATGCCGCTCAGCCGCTTGCCGAGGGCTGTGACGCCCCCGACCTCAATCCAAACAGGATCCGCACCCAGGTCCCAAGGGAACGTGGTCTTCGGTGGAGAGGCGTCGTCGGAGCACAGCGGTCCCGTTGCGGTAGGTGCGGGCGCTGGCGCTGGCGCTGGCGCTGGCGCTGGCGCTGGCGCTTTGCCTACTGAGGCGGTGAGTATCTTGATCCCATTCGGTGGGAGTCCCAGCTTCTTGACCACGTAGCTTCGGCTGTGTCCATGGCCGAGCCCTCCACTGGTTCCGTCGCCTTCACGCTCGACGGCGGGATAAATCTCTCGGGCTACCGACAACGATGCGATGTACCCCACAGTCTGGAGGGACGAGTGGATGGCTGCCCCGGATCCACCCTTCAAGCGCTTGAAGGTGGCAATCTTGCCAAGCTGCCTCTGCCACACAGTCAAGATGGTCGAGGTGGTCCATGTGCTGGATGTACTCTCTTCCGACGACCCGTAGGACGTGATGGAGACGAGGGATCCTTCTGTAAGCGCTTGGAGCCCTGCAACAACCGCGCTCAGTTGCGGCTTACCCATGGCTTCTGTCTGGGGCGTAGGCTTGGGCTTGGACTGGGTCTCGACTTCGTTTTCGTACGCCTTCTTGAGCGCCGTCGCGATCTGAGCGGAGTCCTTCAACTGGTGGATTCCACTAATGGTCACGTTGTGGGGTTGCGCCGTGATGACGGCTGTGTGCGCCACCGAATCAATTATCGCCGAGATCACACCCGCTGGCCCAGGTACGTTCACCGCGACCAGTGTGTCCGTGATCACCTGAATCTCGATCTGCGGCATCCCAGGCACGACTGTCAGCTTGTCCATGACGGCGTGGGCGATGTTCAGGGCTGTAGGCGCTGCGGGGACAGGAGCAGGTGCGCCAGAGGACGTGCCCAAAGCAGCCTTTGCCTTCGCGTAGAGCGCGGCCCGCTCCGTGTCGCCTACAGGGGCTTGCCCATCCGGGGCGCCTTCCACCAGAACCAAAACATTGCCAGGAGGCTTACGGGTAAGTAGGGTCCAAAGTGCGTTTTCGTCCAGTCCCTTGTACTTAACCTCTCCGTCGGCCTCTAAGCGCGCCCACCACCCGTAGTCGTCGGCGTAGTAGATGCTTGAGGAGCCCTTGGAGCCCACGACCGTACCCGGCAACGCGCTCCAGTCCTCCAGAGCCTCGATGGTGGCGACCGCTTTGATCCCTGCGCTTGCTACCTGAGCCTGCGCGACGGTGCCCTTGGGTCCACTCGATTGGAAGGTGCCGTCTCCACGCTCGATCAGCGAAACCGACAGGACACCGATCTGGTCTTGGATCTCTTTGAGCGTGTACACCGTAGGGAACTTATGGCCTTGGCTGACCCACTTGTTGAGTTCGGTACGTACGTAGGTGGCGCCGTAGTCCTGCCACTTCACGTAGGAACCAATGGGCAAGTACGCAAGGTCGGCAGCCTCAAGATCGTTGTCTCCGTCGTCCCCACCCTCGGGGCCTGCGGCAAGCACGCCCAGGATTTGGGCCTTGGTCGGCTTCCAGCCAGTGCTCACTTTGGCGACGTAGAGGCTGCTGTTTTTGCCCAGACCAGGGAACTGGCTGGGTGCGTCGATGCTTTCGACCGTGCCGTTCGATAGCACGCGCCTCCACGTCTTCGGAGCCCATGCCGCGTACAAAGTGTCGTTCAAGGCGTTCCAAGCCAGGGTGCCAACAGGCACGCTTTGGCCGAACGGAATGAAGTCGTCCACGCCGCCAGTAAAGGTCGGGGTCGATGCGGGTGCAGGTGCAGGTGCGGGTGCAGTGCCCCCGCTCGGGGTCCAACCAACCGCATTGACGGATTCGATGTACGGGCTCGCGGAGAGCGCGGAGTAGGCGGCTACCAGCACAGGCGTCAACTGGCTCTTGGTCCCCTTGTCGCTAAACCCTACCTGCCAGACCTTCGGCGGCGCACCGTACGAACCCGTGCCGGACCATGTGATCTTTGGCGGCTTCGTCTTGTAGCCAGACTTGGCCCAAGGCATCTTGAGCCCGCTAAAGCTCGCATTGACCGCATCCTTGACGGCTGAGTTGTTTTCTCCCAGGTAAGGCCAGGACATCCAGACGCCGCCACCGGGCGCATACGTGACGGTGGCTACGGTGGGCTGAGACGCGGTTGCGGCTGCCTTGGCTGCGTACTTGGGGGTGTCCTTCCAGTCAGGCTTCTTGTTGTCGGCTTTGCCTGCCGCAGTGAGCGGCATGCCGTTGTTGTAGGCCGCCGACGCGAGCAGGGCGCGCACGTAGTTGACGCGCTTGGCTGGGACCTTGGTGTGTCCGTGGATATCCGTGACACCACCGGTCTCGGAATCCAAAGCAGCTTTGTGCGAGGCGCCTACGCTGACAAGCACTGAGTTGGTCTTAGGTCCCCACTTCACCGAGAGCGTGTCCAGCACAGGCGTCTTGTAGTAGACCCGCTTGAGCCAAAAGCTGACGACCGCGGACAGGATGGCAGTCTGCGTGAGCTTGGCAAAATTGCCAAGACCGACGACGTCCACCGCCAGCATCTTGATCGACACAGCCTTGTTTGCGGGGAAGTAGTCGTCTGGGAAGCCGACACCGTCCCAGATTGGACCCTTCGCTGGGTTCCGCGTGTGCCGTTCGGCGCGCATGGGTGCAGGCTCGACCACGCGGCGTCCAGGGACGCGAGGCCGCCGCGTTGCGGTGGATGGACGAGGCATGGAAGGCAAGGCACGGAGCGTCTGTGCAGCCTCCTTCTCGGCCACAGCCAGCACGATCTCCGCAGACACCAAGGAAGGCTGACCGCGGGTTCCTGCGACGTACAAAACGCCACGCGGTGGGGGTCCGGCGAAGGTGAGCATCTTGTGCAGCGTCGGAGTACGATTTTCTACGACCAGGGCGAGGTGGCCCCAGGACGTGTCCCGCCACACCCAGACACGTTGGCCTTTGGTGCTACTGGAGCGAGGTAACTTCTTGTATCCGAGTGCGCGGAGCGCATCTTGGATAGCTTTCTTGGCGCGGAGTTCGCCTCCCGCCCTCTGGACGGTGCGTCGGAGCTGGGAGAAATCGGCCACGTCATGCGCCTCGGTAGTAGAGGGGTATGCTACCGCTGCGCCTCAGTCGGGTCGACCTGTGTAGGCAGACCCGTGGTCCTACCAGTCCAAGCCGTGTCCGCTGAGAAAGTCAGCTTTCGACACCTTCGTCGCCTTCTTGAGCTTGTTGCCCGGAAGTTTGGGTTGCGTCTGACCGCTGGCTTCCCAGGTCACGTCGTAGAGGTCGCCTTTACTGTACGCCTTGCTGATCTTGCCGAAGACACCCGGCATGGGCGTGTACGCCACGCGCTGACCTACCTTGAGGTGAGTGTTGTACTTGCGTGCGTTCTTGCGGCGCGGGTTCTCCCCGTACTTCCCGTGCTGCGGTGTGGTTTGGTAGTCCACCGCTGACTTCTTCGTAGGGAAGGGACCATGCCGCGTGCTGTCACCAACATAGGTGACGTACCAACCCCTCGGCGTCTTAACGTACTTCACGGTGCCGAAGGCGGCGTTCTTGCGTGGGGCCACGACCATGCCGCGCTGCTGCTGAGCGACGGAGAGGCGTGCGGCCCAGTTGCTGTTCTTCTTACGTCCGTTGGCCTTGTGGCTGCGCGAAGCGCGACCGTACTGGTCTGCTTCGTAGCGGCTTGCCATGGCGCGATCCCGACCCGAAGACGTGAGGCCCATGAGGCGAAGTGCCTTGATCGCGTTCTTCGTCA
>Ga0307488_10005453_pt1 | contig 10508 bp, 15 predicted proteins | sample SB02metaG_FD_202248 | JGI IMG/M metagenome (GOLD analysis project Ga0307488, IMG submission 202248) | Sea-ice brine microbial communities from Beaufort Sea near Barrow, Alaska, United States - SB 0.2 | ecosystem: Environmental > Aquatic > Marine > Coastal | place: USA: Alaska | collected...
CCCAAACACCCCCTAAACAACCCCCTATCCCACAGAAAGCGCTTACGTTGAGCTGAAAAGTGGACGAGTGTAAGCCGCTACACAAAGGGAAGGAACGAGCTGCGCAAGCGGCTGGTCGATAGGTTCCAGGAAGGTGACGCGTACATCAACGAGGGTCTGTCCACCGCGGTGGCTGACGCAGAAAAGCTGCCGGGGGTGGGACCTGTCAGATATTACCCGCCACGTCACCGGACTTGAATGAACTCTCGTTCCTTGAGTTAAAAGACATCCTATGAATTCGCAGATATAGCCCGCCACGTCACCCAACATGATTGAACCCTCGTTTACTGAGTCAAACGGCATTCTATGACGTGGCGAGCAATATATGCCAGGCCCTAGCCTGGGACGAAGCTGCACGATCTGAAAGCGGCCAAGGGAGCCTTGAAACTCCGCATGGCGATCCTGGCCGAAGATGCAACGGGGATTCGAAAGTCTATACACGACATCCGCGTGGCCAAGGCAGGGGCGCAATTGAGAACAACCACTAAACCAAGATCGTGTTCTACCAAACCGAGTCCGCGTGTCTGCATGAGCACTCACCTTGAATGTAAGTCGTGCTCCGAACCCAGACAGCATGTCTGTATCAGCACTCAACGAAGGTAAGCTCATAAGTCATGCTCCGATCTGGGTTCAAGTGCTTTTTCTCAGTGGCCCTCCTGCCAGGGCGGCGAGCTGCCCGACTATAAGTACGGGCTCTGCCAGGCTGGCCAAGCGATGGAATCTCGGCTGGTAGGGCCCGGTGACGTCAGTTGTACCTGTCTCGTCAGTTGGGTGGAATGGCGTCATACTGACTTCGATCTGGGTGATACTGTGCTACGCCAGGCGTGGTATTGGGTAGATTGGCAACATGCTGACGTTTAGGGTTTAGGGTTTAGGGTACGGGCTCTGTCAGGCTGGCCAAGCGATGGAGTCTCGGCTGGTGAGGCCCGGTGCTATCAGTTGCATCTGTCTCGTTGCCCTGAACCCTAAACCCTAAACCCCAAACTACCCAAACCCACGCTTGGCGTGGCACAGTATCACCCAGATCGATGTCAGTATGACGCCATTCTACCCAACATAGTACGGGCTCTGCCAGGCTGGCCAAGCGATGGAGTCTCGGCTGGTCAGGCCCAGTGTCGTCAGTTGTAGCTGACGCGTCTGTTGGGTATAATGGCGCCGTACTGACGTCGATCTGGGTTATACCGCGCCTTGGCGACCGTGATGTTGGGTAGAATGGCGTCATAATGACGTCGATCTGGGTGATACTGTGCCACGCCAACCGTGCTTTTGGGTAGATTAGCGCCATACTGACGTTTATCTGGGTGATAAGGGACCTTACTCGAAGGATGCCGAGCGGGCGATGCTCGCCGCGATGGACGCGCGGCAGGGGCTTACACTCGTCCACTTCTCAGCTCAACCTGAGCCGCTTCTGACACAAAATACACCCTAAACACCCCCTACTAACCCCTGACACCCCATTAGTACCTCTAAAACAACCCCTAAGTACACCCCCCCATCCGCAGAAAGCGCTCACGTTGAGATGAAAAGTGAACGAGTGTAAGCCCCTGACCCGCGGAACCTACCTCGCCTGATGGCGGCGGTGCGGGATGGGCTGGATGTTTTGACGCAAGCGAAGCTTTTGCCGTTTTCAGAAAAGCAGACCATGGGGTCGCTGCCGGGTATTCTCAATAACGCGCAAGTCACGCTGGAGGATCTGAAGGAGGTAGGATCTCACATATAAGGCTCGCCACGTCATGCGATGCCATTCAACTCATGAGTCGCGGGTTACAAACGCGCGTCGATGACATGGCAGGTAATGGGCTTGGCAGATATGGCTGGCCACGTCACCGGATACCATTCAACTCAATATACGAGAGTTCAACATTTGTCGAATGATGTGGCGAGCTTGCGTCTCATGACGCGGCGAGCAACATCTGTCTGACCCCAGATTGAGGAGGTGGGGCCGGCGGGCAGTCAGGAAGCTGAGTTCGCTGCGACCAAGTTGATTAAGGAGCAAAGGCAGTGGAGGGCGGATGCGTTGGAGGCGGCGTTGGAGGCGGGGGCTTACACTCATCCACTTCTCAGCTCAAACTGAGCCGTCGTTTCTGACACTCAACACATCCCCTACACGACTAAAGAACCCCTCCACCCCCGCCATAAACACTCCCTAAACACCCCCTGAATACCCCTTGTCCCACCAAAAGTGCTTACGTCGTGCTGACAGGTGGACGAGTGTAAGCCCCTGGTTCGAGGCGGCTTACACGGGTAAAGATCTGCCGGATATGCCGCCGCCGCCAGCGACACCCGCGCCGCGGACGCCGCGGACTCCCGCACCGCGGACGCCCGGGCCGCCCCCGGTGGTAGGGGCTTACACTCGTCCACTTTTCAGCTCACCCTGATCTGTTTCTGGCACAAAATACACCCTAACACCCCTTAATAACCCCTAACACCTCTTAGACACCCCCTTAAGCACCTATGTAAAACCTCTCAAGCACCCCTGAACGCACCCTGAACGCACCCCCTATCCCACATAAAGTGTTTACGTTGAGGCGAAAAGTGGACGAGTGTAAGCCCCTGGCCTGTGGCAGAGTCGCCGCCGCCGCCTGCTCCGGTGATGATGGCCGCGTTGCCTGAGATGGAGGAAGCGGAGGTGCTGGTGGTGGAGGAACCACCTGCTTCTCCTCCTCTTTCCCCTGCTCCTCCTTCTCCTCCTCCTGCCCCTCCTCATCCTCCCCCTGCTGCCCCTCCTCCTGCCCCTCCTCATCCTCCCCCTGCTGCCCCTCCTCCTCCTCCCCCTGCCCCTCCTCCTGCCCCTCCTGCCCCTCCTTCTCCTCATGCTCCTCCTCCTCTTTCTCCTGCGGGTGCTGCTCCCAGGAGGCCGAGGCCCTCCCGAGGCCCTCCGGAGGCCGAGGCTGCAGTTGATGCTGCGGTCGATGCTGTGGTTGAGCATGCGTCTTCGCCTGAGCCCGGGGTCGATTCTGAGGGTGAGCATGAGGATGAGCCAGTGCCTGAAGCTATCACCAATAAGTCACTGCTCGCGTAAGCTCAAGGCGCCTGCGCATCCTTGACATTAATTCGTAGCGTAATCTCCGCTTCTTTGTAAACGAAATACTTGTGCCGAAACGTTTTCACCGTGCGCTGCGCGGCTGGCAACCGGGGGCTTATACTCATCCACTTTTGAGCACAACGTAGGCATCTGTCCAGGGATACGTTGGTCGGAATCGGCTCAGCTTGACGAGTGTGCGCCCCCGCTCGCAACACGTCACACAAGACCCGCGCCTCGTTTCCTGAATGTTTGCGCAATATGTACTGGTGCACTCGTACCAGCACACCCTCGCCGTATGCTCCTCCCTGGCCCATTCAAGCGTTCCCTTGCAAGCTCAACCTCACTGTTTGCGCATGGTGTACTGCACATGCACAGAGCACCACAGCGTGAAGGTTCGGAGGCACCAGAACGCGCTGGTTGGCCGCTTGAAATAAGCCTAAAGAATGCTTTTGATTACACACTACTCACACTGTTACACGCACGCACAATTATTATTCTATGATATTTAGAGGATCTCAAGTTCATCCTCCTTCATGTGTGCGATCCACCTCTTGCCGTTTGTGTTCCCTTCGATCGGAAACGAGATCTTAATCGGCAGGTTGGCGCTGATGTAAACCCCCTTCAGTTCGTCCGCCCGCGAATGCACCTCACCCTCCATGCCTGCGGAAAAGGCCGGGTTTGAAACAGTGTTTGGTGGAATCACCATATTGAGTGGTTTCCGGTTAGGTTACTTCAGCGTACTGCTACGTGCTGTTAACACTTCCCATACTGTCCACTCGTGGGACGCCGAAAGGGGGGCCAGGTCGCCCGATGTAGATTGGAGAGTAGCCAATGCGAGTGACTAAACACATGACGTTGTGATGCAAGGCAAAGCGACCACACTGACGTTGATGACACCAGACCTTTGGGTGAACTGACCCACATTGACGCGGACGATATCAGGCCGCGTCATTTTTCGGCGAAGTGCCCACACTGGCGTGGATGACACCCAACCCCACCCATCATATCCGTCGGCGCGCCCTTCGTCTTCGGTATGTGGTACACAATCACCTTGCAAATCACCTGCGGCCAGGGGAACGCCGGATACACCAGTACAACACGTGAGCAACCGCAGCGAACGAATAGCCCCCAGGTCAGGTCAGGGAATGGGATACGTCGAGGGTGTGGGGTGCATCAGTACACGTTGGCGAACCGGCAGTCGAGCTGGAAATGGAACGCTTAGCCAAGTTAGGGATGATGATGCGGCACGTCAGCAAGAAAACACTGGTGCGTGCCTAGGGAGCGCCCTAAACATGGCGTGGTAGCAGCGTGCAAGTGGACGCGTGTGCAGAGACATTCACGGACGCAACGTACAGTCAGTTTCGGCTCATTGTCGGTGTGTGGTGTAGGGCCATCCCCCTACCTTCACCTTCGTCCCAACAGCAAGCGCCGGAGTCGCCTCCGCGTCCGCGCTCAAGGCAGCGCGCACATCCCCGCGCCGGGCGGTGCGGGCAGTTCGGGCGCGGCTGCACCGGCCTCGCGCAAGGGTCGCCTCGCGGTGCAAAGTGCTACACTGAGATCTCTCCACTGTGTCTGATTTTTTCTTCGTTCGTGTGACGTCATATATCCTGAGCGGCTGCGGGGGCGATAGATGTATACCACTGAAAGGATAAATGGGGCGCGACAGCACGGCGTCATGGCGACACGCGGATCACTGTGCAGTATGCACTAGTGTGTGCGTGTGTGTTCAGAAGCAGACTGGCGATCAACCAACCAACCCAGCAGCAACGAGACCCAGCAGCAACGAGCAACAGAAAAGGAGTGTTCAACAGGAAGGACCTGGTGGCTAATTTATGGGACGGCGAGAGCCCAGCTGCGAGGGGACGATGGGGATGGGTGTGGGGTTGGTTCGCTGCCCCACCGACGAACGCGGACGTGGGTGCGGAAGCGAGGCAGGCGGACGACATTACGGGCGTCGTGATGTGGTTTGTGGCGCGTGCCCTGGTCCATGCCGACGTGGATAAGACCGAGGGCGAGCGTCCAGCAGTGCAAGAGAATCGGACCTCGGATTCTTTCGGATTTCTCACATTCCCCTTCGGATTCGTGTCCATGTCCTTGCATATTTGACAGACCATGGTTTCTTGAGATACATTTCGCTCTATGACGTGGCGCGAGCGTCCCCGGAGTCCAAGAAATCTGGAATATCCGTCACACTCGCGGAATCGTCGCGTCATGACCAAGAGTGCTCGCGTCGCGTTATGCACACGTCGCGATTGCACGGCTGGAACACACCGCCCTTCGCGCACTGTCCACCCGGCCGAGGTCATGGGTAACCTGGCGGGTAAGCTGCGCGGTGACCGGCAGCATGCGCGGCGTGACGCGGAGCGGGCCGCGACGTACACACCAACCGACCTCGATGACGAAACCACTCTAGATTTTAAGGACGACGAGGGCGGCGGCGACGGCGGCGGCGGTGGCGGGTCCCCTTCGAACGACCCCGTCGCCGCCGCGGCGCTTCATCAAATGATGGCGGCGGTGGCGTCGGCCGAGGCGGTGGAGGCAAATGAGGTAGAGGTGGAGGGGCTGACGACTGCGGAGCGGGTAGCGCTTTTCGATGGTGCCGAGGACGACGTGGAGACAACTGGCGATGGGAACTGCAGTAGTGACGACGGGTACAATGGCGACGCTGAGCCGTCGCCGGCGCCGCCGGCTCGCCCGGCCAATGACGCCGGCGCCGCCGGAGCGCTCGGGCGCATGATGTCGGCGCTTTCAGTGGCCGAGGCGGCGGAGGCGACGGATGAGGCGAGGGAGGCGGTTGATGCCTTGCACCGCCAAGTGTCCCATACAGCGAGTGAGGCGGTGGATGCCGGGTTGGCGGAGCGGGCTCCTATGTACCCAGTGTCCCGGAGTGTACCCGGCAGGGGCTTACACTCGTCCGCTTCTCAATTCAACCTGAGCCGTTTCTGTCACTCAAAGCACCCAAACCACCCAACGTATCCATGAAAAGGTGCTTACGTTGAGCCGAAAAGTGGACGAATGCAGAGCCGAAAAGTGGACGAATGTAAGCCCCTGGTATCCGGTGTCCCGGAGGACGAAGTTCAGGTAGATGCGGTTGACATCGCCAACGCTGAGTCGTCGCGCCCTGTGAATGACGCTGGTGCTGCGGCATCGCTGGGGCGGATGATGGCGGCGGTGACGCCAGCGGTGGCGCAGGATGCGGCGGCGATGATGGCGGCAGCGGAGGCGCTGGAGGAGGATGAGGAGGATGGGGAGGAGGAGGAGGAGGGGGAGGAGGAAGACGACGAGGAGGAGGAGGAGGAGGTGGACGTGGATGGCGTGGTGTTGGAGGGGCAGGAGGATGCCGATTGGGTGGATGAGAGACCGAGGCCTACGGATGCCGCCGATGCTGCGGCGGAGGATGCGGCGTCTGCGAAGACCCCGGCGGTGGATGCGACTGCGGCGCCGTTGACGACGGAGCAAAAGGCAGCGGCCCGGCGCGCAGCGGCCCGGCGCGCAGCGGCCCGGCGCGCAGCGGCAGCGGCCGTACCCGCCTCCGAAAGCTCGTCTGCGACTTCGACACCTACACCAGCAGCAATCAAGCTTTGCGACGGGTTCCAGCTTGGCCAGTGCAGATTCGGCGACGCATGCCGGTTCAGTCACGGCCCCGCCGCCGATAGGCCGAGGCCGACGGCTGCCACGGATGCTGCAGCGGAGGATGCGACGGCGGATGAGGCGGTGAAGGTGGCGGTGGAGGTGGAGGCGCCGCCGGAGTTGTCCTCGTCCTCCCCTGCGTCGGCGGCGGCGGCGGTAACGGCCGCTGAATCCTCGTCCTCAACTTCGGCACCAACTGCAGCAGCAAACAAGCCATGCTACGCGTTCCAGATTGGCGCATGTAAATTCGGCGCCGCGTGCAGGTTCAGCCACGGCCCCGACGCCACGGAGGACGGCAAGCGCGGCAGGGGCTTACACTCGTCTACGTTTCAGCTCAACCTGAGCCGTTTTTGTCGTTGACGCCACACCACGTATCCACTTCTCAGCTCAACTTCAGGCGGTTTTGTCGATGAAACCTCCCAACGTAGCCCACAACCAGAGCCCACGTCAAGCCATAAACTGCTACCCCAGCGTATCCCACAAAAAGTGTTTACGCTGAGATATGAAAGTGGACAAGTGTAAGCCCCTGAAGCGCGGCAAACCCAAGGGCAGCAAAGGCGGATGGAAGGCAGGTGCTCCCACTCGTCCACTTCTCACTTCGACCTCTGCCGTTTTTGTCACTGGCAGACTGAAAGTACCCTACGCATCTCACAAAAAGTGCTTATGTTGAGCTTGGAAGCGGACGAGTGTAAGCCCCTATGTAAAGGGCGGCAAGGACACGGCCGAGTGGGTGTCGAAGAAGGAAGTTGCGAACCAAAAGAAGGCCGCTAAGGAAGCCGCAAACAAACTGAGGTTCGGCACCGACTGGGACGACAACGGAGACGAGGCAGAAGAAGGCAGGGGGTACAAGTAGACTCGTTCTATTTTCAGCTCAAACTGGCCATTTATTCATCGTATACCGGTGTACCTGCATTTGGGCTGTCTAAATTGGTTTCAGGGACAAATACTCAACATAAGCGGGAACTATTCGAAGGCCGTGGGCGAAGGTGGTGTTCCCATGGTTGCCGGTAGTCCCTCAGAAAATTATGCCGACACCACAGACGTGCCAGATGTCGCCTGGGAGGATACCGTGACATGGTGGGGCCCACTCTCATCTGACTGCTTGCTCAAGGCGTACCAGTGCGGGTTGGTCTCCATGGGCTGGTTGCATCTGCCTGTTTGATTGTATTGTTTCCATACACATTAGGCCATAACGAATATTCTCGCCATGTCATTTACCACACTTATACCCTTATACATTGAGTTCAATGTCATTCTGTAATTCAATGGCTAGCGCCATTTCTTCTGGGCCCTATCTCTCGGCTCCACAATGACCTTAAGACGATGAAGATCGCGCGGGACTACCCGGAGATCCTCGGGGAAGCCGTGGTGATCTTGGCCAAGTGGCGTGACAATTTTCCGAAAACTGTCTGGAGCAGAGTAGTGAAGTCGGTTGGGCTTCGCCTGTCCCTCGAGCCTAGACCCTCTTCACTTGGGCGTCGTGGCTTCCTAGGACGTGGCACATATTGCACGTGTGAGTGCCCGTACACACGGTGCTCGAGGCGTCATCCTCCGCATGATTGGTACTGGACCGTGCAACCTGGGCCGCATTGCAAAGGAGCTGAACGAGTGCGCGCCGGTGATCCACCACACGCGGGAGCAGTTGGCGAAGATGCCGGCGCCCGAGTCGCCGGAGAAGCGCGCGAACATTGTGGACCTGTGCAGCGGATTCGGGTACATGGCAGGGCCTGGCCACTCGTCCCCATACCGGTGTACATGTACGCTTTCGCCGCCATCCCCACCCTTGCCGTCCAATCGTTTCCCTTTCAGCTCATTTTGAGCCGATTTTTTGCCGTTAATCGAATCGAAACTGCTGAAAGGAAGGTGCTGCACTTAATCCGAAAAGGAACTACTGCAATGCCTTCAACTGAAACCACTCGAAGGTGCTGAAGTTGAGCGGAGAATGTAACGATTGGAGGGCCCTAGTACAAGGGCATGTTCCTGTCTGAGATGCTAGATCCAGCCCAGGTGCAGAACATCATCCTGGTGGACCTGTCGTGGCCCATGTTCGGCCAGGACGGGGAGGGAGTGCGGGTGGTCCCCAAGCCGCACCAGATCAATTGGGATCACATCTACGGTGGGGCTTGGATCTTATGTGTTGATCAAGATAGACGTTGTCCCTGTCCCCCGATTGACCCTGAGATTATCTTGGTTGTAAACCTCGTACACACTATAGAGGGGGTTGGCAGAATGCTTATACTGTAGGTTTGGTTCGTGATTTCTTTCGGATACTGAACACGACTGAAGGTATAAAGCTCGTCTTTATTGAGCTCGTCTAAAAAACTAATGTCATTCACCTGACCCTGGGTCTCGGCACGGTTGACTGGACACCCGAGTGGCCCATCAAAATGATCACTCGCAAGCAAAACATCAAAGACACGTCGCAGGCGCGGCAGATGGAGAAGCACGTTTTCCAGAAGCTGTCTGGACCGTATTTGATCCTGGCCGTGCACCTGTGCGGGACGCTGAGTATTAAGGCAGGGGGCATATTGAGAACATGCACTCGACCGACCCTTGTTGGGTCGACCCTATATGCGTGAGTTCATTATATATGACGTGCTCTCCGCACTATTTGATCATAGTGCATATGTACACTATTGCCGCAGCCGCCGCCGCTACCGCCTTGCTTGTCGCTGCCGTCCATGGCCCGACGCACGGTCCCCGCGCTCTGGCGCATAGTGCACGTGTCAACCACTGCTGAACCACTGTCCATATGACCCTAATTTCAGGCTGTGGAGATGTTCAATCACCACGCCAGCGCGGCAACGCTGTGCCTGAAACCGTGTTGCCTTCCCGAGTGGAGCCACACCCTCAGCCACGACGAATGGCTCCTGGGAGACCACTGCATTCCCACAAAAGACGTGTGCGCAAGAGGTAGGGCTGGCTACTTCTGAATTGTTTAACTCAAATTAAGGCGAGCACACGTGCAAAATGGTGACATGTTTAGGGGTATAATGTAGCATGTGATGGTCCACGGATTAATGTTCCGCGGGTTAAATGTTCTGCGGGTTAGTGTTCCGCAGATCAAATATTCTGCCGATTAATGTTCCGCGATTTAAATGTTCCGCGATTTAATGTTCCGCGGATTATGTCTCTCGCGGGTTTATTCTTCCGTGTACTATTGTTCCACAAATGAAATGTTGCCCGGATCAATGTTCCGCGGGTTAAATGTTCTGCGTGTTAATGTTCTGGAGATTAAATGTTCCGCGCATTAAATGTTCTCCAGATTAATCGTTCTGCGGATTCAACGTTCCGGGTGTAATAACGTCAAGTACACCCCGAAATCAGGTGACTTTGCCGTTATTGATGGGTCAATACTGCATCTGCGTGACTCTACTGTCAGGAAAGTGGTCGAACGGCAAATGGATCGGGCCGCCGCGGGCGCACTTGCGCAAAAAGTTCACCGCGTGGTCGGAGCACCTGTGTCAGGGGATCCGCTTGGACAACGACCTCAAGCGAATCGAAGATATCGTTATCCAGGAAGACGGGGGGCACCAGAACAAGTTCATCTTCGCGGCGCGGAGCGAATATGACACAACGCCGGGTAGGGTGTGGCAGAAATTGCTCAAAAGGTTCCGCAAAATGTTCCGCAACACATTTTACACCCTTGTTTCATCAGTAGTATGATTAATACCGCCTGTATGTAGACGGGGAGCTAGAGCTCCGTTCTGCGTCTCGCTCTGTCGTCGTCTTGACACTTCGGTTACAGCACACCATTCTGCGCTGTTCTGAGGAAGTTCTGAGCGTGTTCTGCCGGGTCCTACTGGCAGGCCAG
>Ga0307488_10005454_pt1 | contig 10505 bp, 10 predicted proteins | sample SB02metaG_FD_202248 | JGI IMG/M metagenome (GOLD analysis project Ga0307488, IMG submission 202248) | Sea-ice brine microbial communities from Beaufort Sea near Barrow, Alaska, United States - SB 0.2 | ecosystem: Environmental > Aquatic > Marine > Coastal | place: USA: Alaska | collected...
TTTAGTGGGATAATAAAGGAGTATTGATTTAAAAATTAACGGGATAGTTTTACAACAACTAATGTCAATCCGTATAAATCCTAGCATCAAAACAAAAAGGCCGCTTAAAAGCGGCCTTCACACATAAAAGATCGTCTATCGATTAATGGGTTAAATCATCAAAGAACTTTTTCACGCCATCAAAAAATCCACTTTCTTTGGGACGGTTTTTGGCGGTATCTTTACCCGTTCCCATGGAGTTTTCCAATTGGTCTAAGAGTTCTTTTTGACTAGCACTTAAATTAACAGGTGTTTCGATGACCACTTTACAAATTAGGTCGCCTACACTGCCACTGCGAACTGACTTGACACCTTTGTTACGCAAGCGGAACATCTTGCCCGTTTGGGTCTCAGCTGTAATTTTAAGTTTAACCTTCCCTTCTAATGTAGGGACTTCAATCTCACCACCTAATGCCGCGCGAGTGAAACTTAAAGGTACTTCACAGTAAAGGTTGTTACCTTCGCGGGTAAATATTTTGTGATCGCGTATATGTACTTGTACATACAAGTCACCTGCTGGCGCGCCCATTTCACCGGCTTCGCCTTCACCTGACAAACGAATTCTATCGCCTGTATCAACGCCGGCTGGCACTTTAACCGATAAGGTTTTGGTTTTTTCTACGCGGCCTTGACCATGACAAGGGTTACAAGGGTCAGAAATGATTTTACCTCTACCAGAACAAGTGGGACAGGTTTGCTGCACGGCAAAGAAACCTTGGCGCATTTGCACTTGGCCTTGCCCATGACACGTTGGGCAAGTCGTTGGGCTTGAGCCTTTTTTCGCGCCAGAGCCGTCACAAACTTCACAGCCAGCAAGCGTAGGCACACGAATTTCGACGCTTTTGCCTTTTACTGCTTCTTCAAGAGATAGCTCTAAATTATAACGCAGATCGGAGCCTTGACGACCACGGGATTGACGACCACCGCCTCCACGTCCGCCACCAAATATATCGCCGAACACATCACCAAATATATCGCCAAAATCTCCACCTTGGCCACCACCGCCGCCGCCGCGATTAGGATCGACACCAGCATGACCATATTGATCATAGGCCGCGCGTTTTTGGGGTTCAGTCAGCATTTCATGTGCTTCTTGCACTTCTTTAAATTTTTCTTCCATAGCTTTATCACCCTGTGTTCTATCTGGGTGATATTTCATCGCTAGGCGCTTATAAGCCTTTTTTATCTCGCGTTCGGTGGCACTTTTTTCCACACCCAACACTTCATAATAATCTCGCTTCGACATCTCGATTCGTTACCCTGGGGTCTTGAGTTACTTATTTTAAATAACAAACATCGTTATTCTTTTTTGTAAATTCTTAAAGCAAACAAGGCGCAGTCAGTGTGACCTGCTGCGCCGAGTTAAACTATTGAGTCACCTCAACAGACAATTTATCTATCAAAACTTACTTTTTCTCGTCTTCTTTAACTTCTTCAAATTCAGCGTCAACCACATCATCATCTGGTGATTGTTCGCCTGCATCAGTTGGCTCGCCACCTTGAGCCGCGCCTTCAGCAGCAGCTTTGGCTTGAGCCACTTCCATTAACTTAGCCGAAGCTTGGATCAGTTCTTGAGTTTTTGTTTCAATCGCTTCTTTGTCACCTTCTTTCACTGCTACTTCAAGGGCAACTACAGCGGTTTCAATTTCAGCTTTATCGTCTTCACTCAATGCATCGCCAGCTTCTTCGACCTGTTTACGCGTACTGTGTATCATGCCATCAGCTTGATTACGCGCTTGAACAAGTTCTTCAAATTTCGCATCCGCTTCTTTATTGGCTTCAGCATCTTGAACCATTTGTTCCACTTCTTCTTCACTCAAACCAGAAGATGCCTTGATCGTGATTTTTTGCTCTTTACCTGTGTCTTTGTCTTTCGCAGACACATGTAAAATACCATCAGCATCAATATCAAAGGTCACTTCAATCTGAGGCGCACCACGTTGAGCCGCTCTGATACCTTCTAGGTTAAATTGACCTAAAGATTTATTACCAGAAGCTTGCTTACGCTCGCCTTGAAGGCAATGGATGGTTACTGCAGCTTGGTTATCTTCAGCCGTTGAGAAAGTCTGAGATTTCTTAGTAGGTACAGTAGTGTTCTTCTCGATGAGAGCAGTCATAACACCACCCATTGTCTCGATACCCAAAGAAAGAGGCGTGACATCAAGTAACAATACATCTTTCACATCACCCGATAATACGCCACCTTGAATGGCCGCGCCAACAGCAACGGCTTCATCGGCGTTAACGTCTTTGCGTGGCTCTTTGCCAAAGAATTCAGTGACGTACTTCTGAACCATAGGCATACGTGTTTGACCACCTACCAAGATAATATCATTGATATCACCTACCGATAAATCTGCATCGGCTAACGCTTGTTTAAGTGGCTCAAGTGTTGCTTTAACCATTGATTCGACTAAAGACTCTAATTTTGCACGAGTAAGCTTAATCGTAAGGTGTTTAGGACCCGACGCATCAGCTGTAATGTAAGGCAAATTGACTTCAGTTTGCTGAGCAGAAGACAATTCAATCTTAGCCTTCTCGCCCGCTTCTTTTAGACGCTGCATGGCGAGTGGATCTTTACGAAGATCCATGCCTGAGTCTTTCTTAAACTCTTCAACTAAGTAGTTAATCACTTTGTTATCAAAATCTTCACCACCTAAGTGAGTATCACCGTTAGTCGCTAATACTTCAAACGTATGCTCACCATCAGCTTCGTCGATTTCGATGATTGAGATATCGAACGTACCACCACCTAAGTCGTAAACGGCAACAACGCTATCACCTTTTTTCTTATCCATGCCGTAAGCAAGGGCAGCGGCAGTTGGCTCATTAATAATACGTTTCACTTCAAGACCAGCAATACGACCCGCATCTTTAGTGGCTTGACGCTGAGAATCGTTGAAATAAGCAGGCACAGTAATAACAGCAGCGGTGACTTCTTCGCCTAGATAATCTTCAGCCGTCTTTTTCATTTTTTTCAAGACTTCAGCAGAAACCTGTGGCGGAGCCATTTTTTCGCCTTTTGCTTCAACCCATGCATCACCATTGTCAGCTTTGACAATTTTAAAAGGCATGATGTCGATATCACGCTGTACTTCTTTATCTTCCCAGCGACGACCGATTAACCGTTTAATTGCAAATAAGGTGTTTTGTGGGTTGGTTACAGCTTGGCGTTTAGCGGGTTGCCCCACTAATATTTCGCCATCTTGAGTATATGCGATGATGGAAGGAGTCGTACGATCCCCTTCTGCATTTTCTAATACCTTTGCTACGCCGCCATCTAACACTGCTACACATGAGTTAGTCGTACCTAAATCGATCCCAATGATTCTACCCATTAGTTTATCTCCAAAAATTGTTCTTAAAAGCTTGTACACTTTGTGGGGTTATTATTGTTTTTTTCAATATCTTGATTAAAAAAACTTCACAAAACTGTAATTATTTTGCCTATTCCTTACTTCAAAAATAAAGAGTAATTAGGCTTGAGTATCCACTGTGCCTTCTGGCGCTCGAGTAACCAAGACCATGGCAGGACGTAATAAACGTCCATTTATCTCATAGCCTTTTTGCATCACTGCTAACACTGTATTAGCTGGCAACTCTGCGTTTTCTTGCATCGACATAGCTTGATGCTTTTCAGGGTTGAAAGTTTGACCTTGCGGGTCAATCACTGTCATACCAAATTTTTCAATCGTGCTCAAAAATGACTTAAGTGTCAGTTCAACACCATCAATAATAGGTTTAATGGTTTCGTCTTCTGGGTTTGCCACTTGTAATGCACGTTCTAAATTATCAGCGACAGGCAACAACTCACCGGCAAATTTTTCTAAAGCAAATTTGCGGGCCTTATCGATTTCTCCTTGAGCGCGTTTACGAGCATTATCTGCATCCGCAATAGCGCGCATCACTGAGTCTTTTTGATCAACCACCTTACTTTCTGCTGCAATGACTGCGGCTTCTAATTCAACAATACGTTGTTGATCTTCACTCAACTCAACAAAATCTTGTTCCGCGTTTTGTTGATCTATCTCTATCTCTGTATCTAATTCTTCACCTTGCTGAGGTGTTTGTTCATTTGACATGCTTAGCTCCGTATACTCTTTAAGCAAATTTTCAACTGCCACTAATAATGGGGTTATATTTATAAGCTTCAAGGGCTGATAATTGATGTTTTTTGATTTACCCGTAATCAGGAATGCGCAATGGGCTATCTTTCATATCTGACTCGCTAAAGGTAAAGTACTGAATGCCCCATTTATTCTAAAAAATATATGATCAATGTTTGGACAGTTTCGGCACTAGTACTTTGCTACTTATTAATTCTGTTTGCTTTAGCGTTTTGGGCCGATAAACGTTATAAAGGCGAACAACAGCACCTTTTATCTTCAGTTTAGCTTTAGGTGTACATTGTACTTCGTGGGCATTTTTTGGAACCACCATTCAGGCAACGCAATATGGATGGGCATTTGTGCCTACTTATTTGGGGGTGATCCTAGTCTTTTTATTTGCTCATTCGATGTTACGTAAAATCAGTGAGTTATGTCACCAAAACCAAGTAAGTTCCTTAGCCGATTTTATCAGTTTACGTTTTGAAAAAATCATATTTACTCGCGGCATTAGTCACATTATTGTGTTTAATTCCCTATATTGCGTTACAACTCGATTCAGTCAGCCAAAGTGTGGCCATATTAGTGGTTATAGATGTAAGCTGGAGTGGTAATGTCGGTGCATACGTTGCATTCTTAATGGCGCTTTTTGCTATTTTATTTGGCACTCAGTCTTTAAGCGCTAGCGACAAACACCCTGGTTTAATGCTGACTATCGCATTTGCATCTTTGGTCAAGTTAGTCGCGTTAGTGATTGTTGGTGTATACGTGTGTCATGTTTGATGGAGTGTTAGACTTATTTGGTCAAGCACAACTGTATCCTAAAAGCCTACAAATCATTCAGTCGGACTCAGCTATATGGGTATACCTAAGCCATATGTTGTTAGGTGTATGTTCGATGTTTTGTTTGCCCCGACAGTTTCATGTCAATTTTGTTGAAAACAATGGTAGCCAAGAACTAAGAACAGCTCGCTGGATATTCCCGTTATATTTGTGCCTAATGACTGTGTTTATTCTACCCATTGGTATTGCCGGTCACATCATATTTGACACAACGACGCAAGTCAGCACAGATACTTACGCTCTAGCATTGCCCATACAGGGCGGCAGCACGGGTGTGGCACTTATCTCTTTTATAGGTGGATTATCTGCTGCAACCAGTATGGTCATTGTTGCAACGCTAGCGATGGGGATCATGATATCTAATAACTTAGTGACGCCACTGCGTTTAAAAATTCAATTACAAAGATTACACCAACATAACCTGACTCAAAAGCCGTGTTATTTAGCCGTTGGGCGACGGTTTTGGTCGTGATGGGCATTGCCTATTTGTATCATTTAGATATAAGCAAAACCGCACCCTTGGTAAAAAGTGGCATTATTGCAATTGCCATTTTTGTCACAAACTTTACCTATTATTATTGGCGGTTTAATTGGCAAAAACGCAATAAAACAGCAACTAGTTTGCTTCACTTATAAAAGAAAAAGCGCCCAATCAAGAGTTGGCTGACATGAGCCAAAATCTAATACAATCCCTTGCAAACGCAGAAGAGCTTTTATCCGCACAACTAGATATGACACGACTCGATTCCGGTATACTCAACACTAACATTCAAGACTTTAAACTAAGTGATTTATTAACGCCTTTGGTAAATAATTTACCATCTTAGCTAAACGTAAAGGCCTTGAGCTTACATATATTGAAAACTCATGTTTTATTCAATCAGACAAAAAGCTGCTAAGACGAATACTCCAAAACTTGATTTCCAATGCCGTACGTTACACCGAATCAGGCAAAATATTGATAGCAGCAAAAAGACAAAACCAGCAACTTAAAATTAGAGTCTATGACACAGGCCGAGGTATCGCACCTAGTCAACAAAAAGCCGTATTCGAGGAGTTTAATCAGCTTGATCAACATAACAACAACAAAGGTTTGGGACTAGGCCTGACCATAGAAAAACGTTTTAGTGCCCTACTTCACCACGCAATAGAAGTTAAATCGGCAGTTAACCAAGGTAGCTGTTTTGAAATAACAGTGCCTAGGGGATTAGCAGTGTCTAATACTGATGTAATACCAAGCTATTCAGCTGCTGATGCTGCGGTTTTACTTAAAGATAAAGTGGTAGTGGTCATTGAAAATGACGAAGATACGATAGAAGCAGTCAGTCATTTGTTACGCAGTTGGGGAGCAACCGTTTATGCTTTTGATAAAACAGAGGATGCATTATCACTGTGTCCAAAATACCCAGATTTATTGTTTTTGGACTACCACTTTAACAACGGTGCAACCGGTTCTCAGGCTGCAGCAGCACTACGCAAAAAATGGCAAATATGCATACCTGCTGTATTAAGCAGTGCAGATAGAACTGAAGAAGTACGTAAACAAGCGATAGATGCCCAGTTGCATTATTTACCTAAACCAATTAAGCCTGCTGCATTAAAACGATTTATAAAACAGGTCATATGTTAGCCTAGACTTAAATACTTTAAACGTCAGTAAACAAAACGTTTTTAGGTGTTATTTACATATGAATAGGAACGAAAGAAATGAGTATTATTACATTACTTGATGGAGGCATGGGACAAGAATTATTGCGTAGAAGTTCACGAGCTGTAACACCTATGTGGTCTGCTGATATCATGTTGAATGAGTCGATACTGGTGAGAAACTTACATCGTGAGTTTATCGAAAGCGGAGCGCGCGTCATCACGCTCAATACCTATACTGCGACACCACAACGCCTAAAGCGCGAAAATGAACTTGGTCAATTAGAAAACCTTCATCAGCTCGCCATGAGTGCAGCCCAAGAGGCAATTAAACTGGCCCAACGCAATGATGTTGCAATAGCAGGATGCCTTCCACCATTGGTTGCTAGCTATCGCCCAGATGTATCCCTCTCATTCGAAGACTCCCTCGCTACCTACCGTCATCTTGTTGAACTGCAATCACCCGCTAGCGATTTGTTTATATGCGAAACGATGTCTTCAATTACCGAAGCACGTGCAGCTTGCACTGCTGCACGTGAAAGTGGTAAACCTGTATGGGTGGCATTAACGGTCAGTGATAAACATCCGCAACAGTTACGCAGTGGTGAATCCTTAGAAGATGCTTTGCAAGCACTCGCGTCTTTTGATACCCAAGCAACACTATTAAACTGCAGTCAACCTGAAGCCATCACTGCGTGTTGGTCGCTGTTAAAAATGAAACATCCTACGTTTGGTGCTTATGCTAATGGTTTCTTATCGGTGGACTCATTGTACCCTGGGGATACAGTCGAAGAGCTAGAAACTCGTCAAGACATGAGCCCTCAACAGTATGCGGAACATGCAATGAGTTGGGCAAGAAACGGTGCGTCAATTATTGGTGGTTGCTGCGAAATTGGACCGGCACATATCAAAGCGTTGCATAACAAATTATGCCACGAAGGATTTATCTAGGTAGAAGGGTCAATCTTCCTAGATAAAAAACGTGGGCGACGTTGAGTAACGTGCCCAGAGATACCGAGATGTTAAAGGAGGTGCTTATGCGCCCTCCTTTTCCTCACTTTTTTTACCCGTATTCAAAACGCCACGGTCAATTTGGTCACGTTCAATCGATTCGAATAATGCTTTGAAGTTACCTTCACCAAAGCCGTCATCACCTTTGCGTTGAATAAACTCAAAAAACACTGGACCTAATTGGGTTTCAGAAAAAATTTGTAGCAACAGTCTTGGGCCATCTTCTGTGGTTCCATCCATTAAGATACCCCGTGTTTGTAGATCATCAACACACTCGCCGTGGTTAGGTAAACGACCTTCAAGCAACTCATAATATGTTTTGGGAGGCGCTGTCATAAATGGCATTCCCATGCTTTTTAAGCGATCCCAACAAACCACTAAATCATCACAACTGAATGCGATATGTTGAATACCTTCACCGTTAAATGCCCGTAAGAATTCTTCAATTTGACCTTTACCACCTTCGCCTTCTTCATTCAAAGGAATACGAATTTTGCCATCAGGTGCGGTAAGTGCTTTAGACGTCAAACCTGTGTATTCACCTTTAATGTCAAAGAAACGGACTTCTTGAAAGTTAAATAAGGTTTGGTAAAAGTCAGCCCAATATTTCATGCGACCGCCATAAACGTTATGGGTTAAGTGATCAATGACGTTAAAGCCAGCGCCTACAGGATTGCGGTCAACACCCTCAATGTAGTCAAAGTCGATGTCATAAATAGAAAGCTCATCGCCATAACGATCAATCAGATAGATAATAGCGTTCCCAATACCACGAATGGCGGGTAAACGAAGTTCCATAGGACCCGTTTCAACAACAACAGGCTCAGCCCCCTGTGCTAATAAATAGTCATAAGACTTCACCGCATTTTTCACTCTAAAACCCATACCACAAGCAGATGGACCATGTTCACGAGCGAAATACCAAGCCGCTGATTTTGGCTCATAGTTAGCAATTAAGTTAATACCACCTTGACGCCATAATTGGGCATCCTTAGTACGGTGATTTGCAATTTGAGTAAATCCCATTACGGTAAATACCTTTTCTAATTGCCCTTTTTCAGGAGCAGAAAATTCAATGAATTCAAATCCGTCTAAGCCCGCTGGATTTTCAAATAAGTCGGCCATTATTTACTCTCTTTAGTCATGTCTAAAACCTAAAATAGGTGTGTCCCTTTAAGGACATCTAATTTATGCCACCCAGGATTTTAGCGAATTAATATTTTCAGTGCGGTCACACCGCCAAATTTGGACGCCAGCAGCTTAGGGTATTTCCATAAAAAATGCTAAAAAGAGCAATCTGGATAAAACTAGAAATTGCTGTTAACAAGATGTAAGTGTAAATAAATTGATACGAAATTGTTGCTCTTACCCTTAATTTAGGTTTTTTGAACAGACTCAACACCCACTTAACCAAGAATAAATAAGTGGAAGCTGGCTAACCTTAAAAACTCAAGCCTAAATACAGCGGAATGACTTATAAACAGATTTGATAAAATATGTCTTAAAAAACATCTTAATTAGTATTTAAGCTAATACTTGCCAAAATAGTCAGATCTAACAATTCGACAGTCAAATCACGCCTTTTATCGCTTATGTGGATACCGTATTTATTATTCATAATTGGCAAAGATTTGTACTTGCATTGCACGATAAATCTTATTTTTCAGAGGGTTGCGAACAGTGTTTTGTTAATAGATTTGCTACCGCAGATCCACCCGCTTATTTTTATGAAAATTACTTGTCACAAACGTTGTCCCCACTGACTTCTGTGTATATACTGCGCGAAATGTTGACTAGGGTTAAAAAGACCTTATTTAAAGATTAATTTCCAGCTATTTGGAGTTGTATAATGTTGTTTAACGGTAACCTAATCACCGAGTCTGCCACTCGTCAAAAAATTCGCGATTTTTATCGCATTGATGAAAATCTTGCCGTTGAACACATTTTGCCAGATGCAGAAGTTAACATGCGTGCCCGGAGCCGAGCTTGGGATCGCGCCCGTAAAATGGTGCTGCAAATTCGTAACGATCAGGAAGGTACTGGGGTGGTTGAGGCCTTGCTCAATGAATACTCCCTATCTTCAGCCGAAGGCGTAGTATTAATGTGCCTAGCCGAAGCGTTATTGCGGGTACCGGACAAACGTACTCAAGACAAGTTGATCAGCGATAAGCTGTCCAAAGGTCAGTGGAGCTCTCATTTGGGCAACAGTGACTCATTATTTGTTAACGCTTCATCCTGGGGTTTGCTAATGACCGGTGGTTTGGTTAATTATGCAAATCAGCGCAATAAATTTGGTTTCCTTAAACAAACCCTAGGTAAAGTTGGCGAGCCTGTTATTCGTAAAGCCATGAACATAGCGATGAAGGTTATGGGCCAACAGTTTGTCTTGGGCGAGACCATCGAAGATGCTGTGCGCCGCGCTGAAGAAAAAGAACGTAAAGGGTATGTGTATTCTTATGACATACTCGGTGAAGGTGCCAGAACCCAAAAAGATGCCGACGACTATTTTAATGCCTACGCAAAAGCGATAAAAGTGATCGGCGAAGCGGCACAAGGTAAAGGCCCCAGAAAAAGCCCTGGTATTTCAGTCAAACTATCGGCCATTCACCCACGTTTTGAATTCACCCACAGAGAACGGGTGATGGCAGAGATCCCACCCAGACTCAAACAATTGTGCCTGCTTGCCAAACAATTCAATATTGGTTTAACTGTCGATGCCGAAGAATCGGAACGTCTGGATATCTCGTTGGACATTATTGAACACGTATTCAGTGACCCTGAGTTAAGTGGCTGGGACGGTTTTGGTTTAGCTGTGCAGTCTTATCAAAAACGGGCCTTGTATGTGATCGACTGGTTGCG